>Ga0129310_1000591_pt1 | contig 41506 bp, 26 predicted proteins | sample Go1ome_2_FD_94433 | JGI IMG/M metagenome (GOLD analysis project Ga0129310, IMG submission 94433) | Western lowland gorrila individual fecal microbial communities from Wisconsin, USA - Go1022A metagenome | ecosystem: Host-associated > Mammals > Digestive system > Large intestine > Fecal | place... | reverse complement strand
TTCGGAAGAAACCGTTAACAAAAACAAAAAAACATCCCAGACAAACTTACAAAAAGAAAGTTCGTCTGGGATGCATCTGGTCCGAGTGGCGAGAATCGAACTCACGGCCTCTTGAACCCCATTCAAGCGCGCTACCAAAACTGCGCTACACCCGGATATCGACCGCCGCTTCCCTACCGAAGCGTGGCGACATGAGATATTATACTCAGATACAGCAGTTTTGTCAACAGATTTTTACAATTTTCTTTGCTTTTTTCGTAAAAAGTCCGATTTTTGCGAAAGTACGCGCTTTATTCATTCTCGCTCTTTCGCTTGCAGAAGCTTGTCTTTTTCCAAAAGTGGTTTCAGATACTGGCCGGTAAAGCTGCCCGGCACCTCTGCCACCTGTTCCGGCGTACCCTCGGCCACGATTTCACCGCCTGCACTGCCGCCCTCAGGGCCAAGATCGATAATATGATCGGCGCACTTGATCAGGTCGAGGTTGTGCTCAATGACAATGACCGTATTGCCCGCATCCACCAGCTTTTGCAGCACCTCGATCAGGCGGTGCACGTCTGCGATGTGCAGGCCGGTAGTAGGCTCGTCCAGAATATACACGGTCTTGCCGGTGCTGCGGCGGGCCAGCTCATTTGCCAGCTTCACACGCTGGGCTTCGCCGCCGGAAAGGGTGGTGGCGCTCTGGCCCAGTGTTACATAGCCAAGGCCCACGTCCAGCAGGGTCTGCAGTTTGCGGGCAATCTTAGGCTGATTGGCAAAGAAGACCACCGCTTCCTCCACCGTCATGTTCAGCACATCGGAGATGGTCTTTTCCTTATACTTCACTTCCTGCGTTTCACGGTTGTAGCGTGCACCCTTGCACACTTCGCAGGGCACGTACACATCCGGAAGAAAGTGCATTTCGATCTGCAGAATGCCGTTGCCCTCGCAGGCTTCGCAGCGGCCGCCCTTGACATTGAAGCTGAAACGCCCCGGGCCGTAGCCACGCATTTTGGCATCCTGCGTCTGGGAGAACACCGTGCGGATATCGTTGAACACGCCGGTATAAGTGGCCGGATTGGAGCGGGGCGTACGGCCGATCGGCTGCTGGTCGATGCCGATGACCTTATCCACAAATTCCAGCCCTTCTACCCCATCGCATTTTCCCGCGCGGGAACGCGCACCGTTCAGCTCACAGGCAAGGGTCTTGTACAGGATCTCATTGATCAGGCTGGACTTGCCGGAGCCGGAAATGCCGGTGACGCAGATAAACTCGCCCAGCGGGAATTTTACGTTGATGTTGCGCAGGTTGTTTTCGCGCGCACCCTTCACGGTGAGGAAATTGCCGTTGCCGGTGCGGCGGGTCTGCGGCACAGCAATGCGTTTGCGGCCGGAGAGGTAATCGCCGGTGATGCTGCGCTTTGCCTTACAGATATCTTTAACAGAGCCCGCCGCCACGATCTCGCCGCCGTGCACACCGGCCCCCGGGCCAACATCCACGATATAATCTGCGCTGCGCATGGTGTCCTCATCGTGCTCTACCACGATCACCGTGTTGCCGAGGTCTCGCAGATTTTTCAGCGTAGCAATGAGTTTATCGTTATCGCGCTGATGCAGGCCGATGGACGGCTCGTCCAGCACGTAGAGAACACCGGAAAGTGCGCTGCCGATCTGGGTGGTCAGGCGGATGCGCTGGCTCTCGCCGCCGGAAAGGGTGCCTGCGGAACGGGCCAGCGTGAGGTAATCCAGACCCACGCTCTGCAAAAACTGCAGACGATTCCGGATCTCCTTCATGATCTGCCCGCCGATCTGCATCTGTTTTTCGGTCAGGTGCGACTCATTTTCTTTGATGAAGGCCAACTCATCCCGGACGGACATTTCGCAGAAATCGCTGATATTCTTATCCCCGATGGTCACGGCCAGCACTACCGGCTTCAGGCGCTTGCCGTGGCAGTCCGGACACTCCACACCGGACATGAAACTGCCGATCTCCTCCTTCATCCACTCGCTGTTGGTCTCGCGGAAGCGGCGCTCCAGATTCTCCACGATGCCCTCGAAGGTATTATAATACACTCCGCTGCCGAACTCGTTGGTGCGGTGCATCTCAATTTTTTCGCCATTGGTACCGTACAGCAACGCATTGACGGCCTCGGTGCTCATCTCTTTGATGGGCGTATCCAGCGTGAAACCGTACTTTTTTCCAAGGCCCAGATAATACATTTCGGACACAGACCCTTCAGCATAGTACCAGCCGCTGGCCTTGATGGCTCCCTCCCGGATGGAAAGATTCCGGTTGGGCAGGATGCGCTCCTCGTCCACCCGCATAAAGGTGCCAAGGCCGGTGCATTTTTCGCAGGCTCCCAGTGGGTTATTGAAGGAAAAGAGCCGCGGCGACAGGTCGCTGATGGAAATGCCGTGCTCCGGGCAGGCAAAGTTCTGGCTGAAGGTCATGCACTCGCCGCCGATCACGTCCACCTCGGCGATGCCGCCGGTAAGCGCCAGCGCGGTCTCCAGAGAATCGGCCAGACGGCCCCGGATGCCCTTGCGCAGGGCAAGACGGTCCACCACGATCTCCACTGTGTGCTTGATGTTTTTTTCCAGCTTGATCTCTTCGTCCAGATCATACATGTTTCCGTCAATTTTCACGCGGGCATAACCACCGCGGCGGGCGGCATCCAGCTCTTTCTGCTGGGTTCCCTTTCGCTGCCGCACCACCGGTGCCAGCACTTGAAATTTGGTGCCTTCTTCCAGTTTGAGCACCGCATCCACCATTTCGTCCACAGTCTGCTGGCTGATCACCCGCCCGCACACCGGGCAGTGGGGCACGCCCACGCGGGCGTACAAAAGACGCAGATAATCGTAGATTTCGGTCACAGTGCCCACGGTAGAGCGGGGGTTGTGGCTTGTAGTCTTCTGGTCGATGGAAATTGCCGGCGAGAGGCCGGTGATCTCGTCCACATCGGGCTTATCCATTCGGCCCAGAAACATGCGTGCGTAGCTGGAAAGGCTTTCCACATAGCGACGCTGACCATCGGCGTAGATGGTGTCAAAAGCAAGGCTCGACTTGCCCGAACCGGAAAGTCCGGTCATGACGATCAGCTTTTCCCGCGGAAGGGTCAGATTTACATTTTTCAGGTTGTGCTCGCGGGCACCTCTGATGACGATCTTATCGTTTGCCAAGGTATTTTCTCCCTTTTCGTTGTGTCTGTGAATGGTTCTGTTTGCGCTCTGTCTCAGCGGCAGAGTCTATCGTCGGGTTCTCGCCGCGGCGCAGGCGGTCGATCTGGTCACGCAGGAAGGCTGCATGCTCAAATTCCAGCAGCTTCGCCGCCTCCTTCATCTCACGGGTCAGGCGCTCGATGGCGGCTTCCCGCTCCATCCTGCCCATGCGGCGGGTGTTCAGTTTAGCGTTCTCCGCTTTATCGCTGATCTCAATGCTGTCGGCAATGGCCTTGACGATGGTTTTGGGCACGATGCCATGTTCTTCATTATAGGCCATCTGGATGGCGCGGCGGCGTTCGGTTTCGGTGATGGCACGGTCCATGCTGTCGGTGACGACATCGGCATACATGATGACAAGGCCCTCCGCGTTGCGGGCTGCGCGGCCAATGGTCTGGATCAGGCTGGTCTCACTGCGCAGGAAGCCCTCTTTATCCGCGTCCAGAATGGCCACAAGGCTCACCTCCGGCAGGTCCAGACCCTCGCGCAGCAGGTTGATGCCCACCACAACATCGATGCTGCCCAGCCGCAGATCCTTGATGATCTCCATGCGCTCGAAGGTGTCCACCTCGTGGTGCATATACTTGACCTTGATTCCCTGCTCGGTGAGGTAATCGGTCAGGTCTTCGGCCATTTTCTTGGTCAGGGTGGTCACAAGAACGCGCTCATGCCGCTGGATGCGGGTGTTGATCTCGCCCAGCAGATCCACCACCTGCCCTTCCACCGGGCGCACCGAGATCAGCGGGTCCAGAAGGCCGGTGGGCCGGATGACCTGCTGCGCCACCTGCGTGCTGTTCTGCCGCTCGTAGTCGCCGGGCGTAGCCGAAACAAAGATCATCTGGTTAAGCTTGGATTCCACTTCCTCAAACTTGAGCGGTCGGTTATCAAAAGCCGACGGCAGTCGGAAGCCATACTCCACCAGTGTTTTTTTGCGGGCGTAGTCTCCGCCGTACATGGCGCGCACCTGCGGCAGGGTCACATGGCTCTCATCCACAAAAAGCAGAAAATCGTCCGGGAAATAATCCAGCAGGGTGGTGGGCATACTGCCCGGTTTTCGGCCGGAAAGCACTGCCGAATAGTTCTCGATACCCTTGCACATGCCCACCTCGTTGAGCATTTCAATATCGTAATTGGTGCGCTGAGCGATGCGCTGGGCTTCGATGAGCTTGCCCTCTGCGGTGAACTGCTTCACCTGCGCGTCACACTCGGCACGAATCTTTTCCAGCGCTGCCGCCTTCTTCTCGGCGCTGACGATGTAGTGGCTGGCCGGGAAGATGGTCACATGCTTGACCACATTCTGCTTGGCACCGGTGAGAGGATTGAACTCGGTGATGCGGTCGATCTCGTCCCCGAAAAACTCCACCCGGATGGCAAGCTCGCTCATATAGGCAAGGTAGATGTCCACGATATCGCCGTGGACGCGGAACTTGTTACGCACAAAATTCACATCATTGCGTTCATATTGCAGAGTGACCAGCTTCTGACACAGCTCGTCCCGCTCCATCTGCATGCCGGGGCGCAGGCTGATGACCATGCTGCGGTAGTCGATGGGGTCGCCCAGCGAGTAGATGCAGGACACCGATGCTACGATGATCACGTCCCGCCGCTCCGAAAGTGCCGCCGTGGCCGAGTGGCGCAGACGGTCGATCTCGTCGTTGATGGCGCTGTCCTTTTCAATATAGGTGTCGGTGCTGGGGATATAGGCTTCTGGCTGGTAGTAATCGTAGTAGCTGACGAAATACTCCACCGCATTGTTGGGGAAAAAGGAGCGGAACTCGGTGCACAACTGCGCCGCCAGTGTTTTATTGTGGGCCAGCACCAGCGTGGGGCGGTTGCATTTTGCAATCACATTTGCCATGGTAAAGGTCTTGCCGCTGCCAGTAACGCCCAACAGGGTCTGACAGCGGTCGCCGCGCTCCACGCCCTCCACCAGTGTTTCAATGGCCTGCGGCTGGTCGCCGGTGGGCTGGTAAGAGGATACCAGTTCAAATTTTTCGTCTGCCATCTTCCCTCTCCTCTCCGGCCCTCGCGCAAAGAACCACAATCAGTTGTATTTTATGTTATGATTATAGCACAGCAGTTTTATAATGTAAACAGTTCTTTGTAAAAACCATCCTGACAGCTGTTATTTCAGCTGGTGCACCGGCCGCTGGCACATGATGAAAGCCGCTTCCCGTTTCCGATAAAGCTCACGGCCAGAACAACGTACCGGTCCTGAAATCATAGATCGGCAGACGGTTGGCATCCCGCATGGAGAAATATTCCGTATCGGTCAGGATGAAGTGGTCCAGCAAATAGATGTTCACAAGGCCCAGTGCCTGAGCGATGCTGCCGGTGGCTTCTATGTCCTCCATGGAGGGCAGTGCCGCACCGTTGGGGTGATTGTGGCAGAGCACTACCGTGTCGGTGCCGCCCTTGATAGCCGCAGCCACCACGCTCTTGATCTCCAGACTCACCCGGTCAGAGGTGCCTTCCCGCAGCCAGACCGCCGCCCGCACCCGTTTGCGGCTGTCCAGACTCACCAGCATGGCGCGCTCGTAGTCTGACCATGCAAACTTTGCCATGAGGTAGCTGCCCATCTGCTCAGTAGTCTTGATGCAGCGGGTGGTGCTGGTTCGGCTGCGGCTGTAGTAACGGCAGATCTGCGGCAGCAGATGCAGCATCCGGGCAGTGGCAGGGCCCACCCCTTCCACGGTGCACAGCTCCTCCTCACTGGCCTCCAGCACCGCCGCAAAATCACCAAAACGATCGATGAGATCATGTGCGATACCGTTGGTGTCCTTCTGCGCATTGGTGAGGTACAGCACATATTCCAGTGCTTCGTGCTCGGCCAGACTGTCCAGCCCGTAGTTCTGCACCCGTTCGCGCATCCGCTGGCGATGCCCCTGATGCCGTTTGTGTTCTGCCATTGCCGGTACTCTCCTTCTTGCTCATTCCCTATAATAGTACCCATTTTGCATCGGGAACTCAAGGCTTTGGGGAAAAATAGTTTTGATCCGGGACGTTTCCGCGTTGACTTGCGGCCATGGCTGTATTACTATAAAGGTATCTTTTGAGATTTGAGGAACCATTTATGAAACAGTATACCGCAACCGCCAACGACGACGGCGTTCGTCTTTCCCGCTTTGTGCAGAGCGTGACCCGCGATTTTCCCACCAGCCTGCTGTACAAGAGCTTCCGCAACAAGCGTGTGAAGGTGAACGGAAAAAAGGCCGCGCCGGAGTACCGCATCCAGACGGGGGATCTGATCGAATTGTACATCAATGACGAGTTTTTCCCGACGGAGGGTGCAAAGCCGGTGCAGAAGGCTGCCCCCAAAAAGCAGCCCAATCAGCCCAAGGTGACTATCATCTACGAGGACGAAAATATTGCTGTACTGTATAAGCCGGTGCACCTTTTGTGCCACAGCGACCGTACCGGCGACGCAAACCTTGTGGACGCTTTTACCCAGTATCTGGCCGAAAAAGGCGAATACGACCCCCACGGCGAGAACCGCTTCAAGCCCGGCATCTGCAACCGGCTGGACCGCGGCACCGAGGGCCTTGTGATCGCAGCCAAGAGCTATACTGCCCTGCGGGACATGAACGAGATCATCCGCACCGATCTGCTCAAGAAGGAATACTACACCATCACAGTAGGCATCCCGCAGTCGGGACGGTTCACCGCATGGTGGGAGCACGACGAAAAGAACAATAAGGTGAGCATCCACGCACACCAGTCACAGGACGAGCGCCGCAAGCAGATCATTACGGATGTAGACGTACTGCGTACCGCCGGGCCTTTTGCGCTGTGCCGGATCGGCCTTATCACCGGCCGCACCCACCAGATCCGCGCCCACCTTGCCTACCTTGGCCGCCCGGTACTGGGCGACATCAAGTACGGCAACCGCAAAATGAACGAGCGCACCGGCACCCGGACGCAGGCCCTGTGCGCCGTGCGCGTCAGCTTTCTGGACATTCCTGAGGAGAACAGCCTGCATTACCTCTCCGGCAAGGTCATCAAGCTGAAGGACCCGCAGATCGTAAAGCAGTTTGATGCACTGGATAAAAACAAGGCGGATGGAGAAAACAGCCATGCATAAAATCGACATAACCACGTGGCCGCGGGCAGAGCTGTTCCGATTCTTTTCCAGAGTGTCACAGCCATTTTACAGCGTCACCTTCCGGGTGGACGTGACGAATCTCCATGCCTACACCAAAGCCCGCGGCATTTCCTTTTATTATGCCCTCGGCTATCTCGTGGCCGATGCCGTGAACAGCGTGGTGAATTTCCGCTATACCATCCGGGACGGCGAGGTCTGGCTTCTGGATAAGCGCATCCCCAGCCTGACCGACCTGAAGCCCGGCAGTGAGCAGTTCCACATCGTCACACTGCCCAAGGCCGACACGCTGGACGAGTTCTGCTGCGCCGCAAAAGCTAAGAGCGCTGCACAGAAGAGCTTTCTGGATCAGGACTGCGAGACGGACGCGCTGATCTATATTTCCACCACGCCGTGGTTTGATCTGACCAGCTGCACCAACGAGCGGGATTTTGACAAAGACGACGCTATCCCCCGCATCACATGGGGCAAGTATGTACCGGAAAACGGCCGCGAAACGCTGGGCATGAGCCTTGAGGTGAGCCACCGGTTCATCGATGGGTATCACCTGGGGCAGTTTTATCAAACGCTTCAAAAAAGCATTGATGAATTGTAAAAAACGGCTGCTGTACTTTACCGTACAGCAGCCGTTTTTCTCTTTGTCCTTTACTTTTTGTCGGAGTCCTGCTCCGCCTTTTCCTGCGATTCCTGTTCACGGCGCAGCTCTTTGATGCGCTTTTTCTCGCTCTGGACATGGGGCCAGGGCCAGCTGAAGCCCTCATTCTCGCGGCACCATTTGACCAGCGGATAGAACGCAAAGGCCAGACCGAAGAGGTACAGCAGAGCGTACAGCAGGGCATCCAGCGTGATGAGCGCATCCAGTGCACCGATCACCGCCACCACACAGCCTGCCTTCAGGAAGAACAGGCCATTCTGGCGGCAGTATTCCTCAAAGTGCTCCGCCTTGACGGCACGGCGGCCCTGATCGCCCCAGACACGGGGATTTTTCATGACCGAATAGCCGTAGAATACCATCATCAGGCCAAGGGTGAGCTGAAAACCAAAAAACATCTGTTGTACCTCGTTGTCAGTATTAGCATCCTCGCCCTCTCAGTCTCACTTCGTTCGCCAGCTCCCCCAAAGGGGGAGCCTTTGGCAGTACGATGAACATTGTGGTTTTGCCAAGGCCTCTCACTTTGGGAGAGGTGGCATCGCGTCAGCGATGACGGAGAGGGCGAGGCCGTCTGCCTTATTGTAAAGAGCTTAGTCCTCGAACAGCGGCTTCATCAGGGGCAGGAAGTCCAGCGTTGCAAAATAATCACGCGGCGTCTCGGCACGGCGGATCAGACGGTGGGTGCCGTCCTCGCACAGCAGCACCTCTGCGCTGCGCAGCTTGCCGTTGTAGTTGTAGCCCATGGCAGAACCGTGTGCACCGGTGTCGTGGATATAGACGATATCGCCAATGTCGATCTTGGGCAGCATACGGTCGATGGCAAACTTGTCGTTGTTCTCGCACAGACCGCCCACCACATCATACATGTGGTCGCAGGGCTCGTTTTCCTTGCCCAGCACAGTGATGTGATGGTATGCGCCATACATGGCGGGACGCATCAGGTTTGCAGCGCAGGCGTCCAGACCGATGTACTCCTTATAGATGTGCTTTTCGTGGATGGCCGTTGCCACCAGAGCACCGTAGGGGCCGGTGGTAAAGCGGCCCATCTCGGTAAAGATCGCCACATCACCCATGCCGGCAGGCACCAGGATCTCCTCAAACTTTCTGCGCACGCCCTCACCGATGGCCATGATATCGTTCTCGGTCTGCTCCGGGCGGTACGGGATGCCCACACCGCCGGACAGGTTGATGTAGCCGATGTGCACACCGGTGGCCTTCTGCACCCGGACTGCCAGCTGGAACAGGATGCCTGCCAGCTCCGGATAGTATTCATCGGAAATGGTGTTGGAGGCGAGGAAGGCGTGGATGCCGAAGTTCTTGGCGCCCTTTGCAGCCAGCTTCTTGTAGCTTTCGACCATCTGCTCCTCGGTCATACCATACTTGGCATCGCCGGGCTTGTCCATGACCTGAAAGCCCTCTTCGCTCTCGCCCAGACTGAAGGTGCCGCCCGGGTTATAGCGGCAGAAGATGTTCTCCGGCACACCGGCAACACGCTCCAGAAATTCCACCATGGTGGCATCGTCCAGATTGATATAGGCACCCAGCTCGTAGGCCTTCTTCATATCTTCCACGGGAGTCTGGTTGGAGGAGAACATGATATCGCTGCCGGAGAAGCCGCACACCTCGCTGAGCAGCAGCTCGGTCAGGGACGAGCAGTCCACGCCGCAGCCCTCCTCCTTGAGAATCTGCAGGATGACAGGGTTCGGCAGAGCCTTGACGGCAAAATACTCCTTGAAGCCTTTGTTCCAGCTGAATGCCTTGTTGATGCGGCGGGCATTTTCACGGATGCCCTTCTCGTCGTAAACATGGAACGGCGTGGGCACATCCTGAATGATCTCCTGTGCCATCGCCTCGGTCAGAAACGGTTTCTTTTCCATAGTAACATCCCTCTCATTTTATATGCACGCGGCCGATTGCCGCAGTGACGTTGGTAGAAGCTCCTTCCGTCATCGCTGACGCGATGCTACCCATTCCCCTTTTTGCCGCTGGCGCGACATCTGTTCCTCTCTTTGTCACCTGTGGTGACATTTCTCCCCGGCGCGGGAAGAATCTGTCCCGGCCGGGGGAAGTCTTTCTCAAAGAGGGAGGCTTTGCCGCACGGACACGTTCCCTCTTTGAGGGGGCTGTCTGCGCAGCAGACTGGGGAAGTTTACAGCTTCAGATTCTGGCGGGTGGGGGTGAAGGTGGGGATCATCTTTGCCAGCTGCTGCACCACACCCTCATCGTTGTGCTGGGCGGCTTTGGCAAGATCCTGCAGCTGCTCGTAGAACTCGGCAAGGTCGATGCTGCGGGGCGAGGCTACAAAGATCTTGTTATGCTGGGTGCGGCGCATCTTGTCCTGCTCCTCGTCCATCATCAATTCTTCGTAGAGCTTTTCGCCCGGGCGCAGACCCACGATCTTGATCTCCATATTCACGCCCGGCTCATAGCCGTAAAAGCGGATGAGCTGCTTTGCCAGATCCATGATCTTGACCGGCTCGCCCATATCCAGCACATAGATATTGCCGCTCTCGGCCAGCGCACCGGCCTGCAGCACCAGCTGGGCCGCTTCCGGAATGGTCATAAAGTAGCGCTCAATGTTGGGGTCTGTCAGGGTGACAGGCCCGCCTTTTTTGATCTGGGCCTCAAACAGCGGAATGACGCTGCCGTGGCTGCCCAGCACATTACCAAAACGCACAGCAACACACTTCATATCCGTGTTACCCGCAAAGGTCTGGATGAGCATTTCGCAGATGCGCTTGGTACAGCCCATCACGCTGGTGGGGTTCACAGCCTTATCGGTGGAAAGCTGCACGAACCGCTCCACGTCGTGCTCGCTGGCACTCACCAGAAGGTTCTTGGTTCCCAGAACATTGTTCTTCACGGCCTCGGCAGGGCTCACCTCCATGAGCGGCACATGCTTGTGAGCCGCCGCGTGGAACACCACCGTGGGGTGATAGGTCTCAAACACCTCGTCCAGCCGTTTTTTGTCCCGGATGGAGCCCACCAGAACCGTTACCGGGATATCCCGGCCGTACTTCTGCTGCAGCTCCATCAAAAGCTCATAGGCGCAGTTCTCGTAGATATCAAAAATAAGCAGCTTGCCGGGCTTGAAGCGCATCACCTGACGGCACAGTTCGCTGCCGATGGAGCCGCCGCCGCCCGTGACCAGAACGGTCTTGCCAGTGAGGTAGCCGGAGATCTGATCCGTATCCAGCGTCACCTCATCGCGGGAAAGGAAATCCGCCGGGTTCAGTTCGCGGAAGGCTCCCTGCTGGGGTGCACCGCTGCCCACCAGCTGCGGATCGCTGAGCAGCTGCACCGCACAATGGGTGCTGACACACAGGTCGATGACATGGTTCAGTTTGCTGCCCTTCAGGGTGGGGATGGCAATGATGATGCTGTGGATGCCGTAGCGATTGCACAGCTCCGGGATATCTTCCAGCGTGCCCTTTACCGGCACCCCATGGATGGTCTGGTTCAGTTTTGCGGGGTCGTCATCAACCGCCACCACAGCATGCCCGTATTCCTTATTGGACTTGCACACGTTGATGGCCCATGCACCGGCCTCTCCTGCACCCACGATCATCACGGGCCGGTTGGGGTCTCTGCTGGCAGAGCCGCGCAGCTTTTCGCCCAGCGGGTGGTTCAGGAACAGCCGCCATGCCAGACGGCTGCCGCCCACCAGCAGGAAGATGAGCACCGCTGCCATGCAGTTGGCAGAGTTGAACAGCACACCGTGGATGCACAGACGGTTGACACCGTAGACAATGACGGTGGGCACAGCCACCGTTGCCGCCAGACGCATCAGGTCACGTTCGCCGGCGTACTTCCACAGTACGGAGTACAGCCCGCTGAACAGAAAGCTGGCAATGTACACCGCCACGATCCATGGCAGATTTTCGTACAGAAGCTCACGGTTATGCGGCCACCAGGTGGCTTCCACTGCTCCGTCTGCCCGCAGCAGAAGCGCAAAATAAAAGCTGAATGCAACAATGGCTGCATCCAGCAGCACAAGCAGCGCCCGACGCGCAAGCACCTGCGGCGTGTTCTTTTTATCTTTCACAAAAAAATCCTCTTTTTGCACACGGCGTAAAACGCCGCTGTTTTTGCCGGAAGGAGCTTCCGGCGTTCCGGCCTGCCCGGCGCACCGGGCAGCCCTATCTTTATATTATACTCAGAAGCGCGGGGAATGTCCAGAAAATTTGCAGGAAAGGCGTTCCCTTGCGGAAAGCTGCCGCCTCAGGCGGCTGATGAGGGCGCAGGACAGCAGTATTTTACCCTAAATTCCCCCTCATCCGGCGCGGGTGCGCCCCGCAGCAGGCTGCCTGCTTTTTGTCCGGAGGGCTTTCACTTCCTCCCCCAGCCCCAGCGGCCATGCCGCCAGCAGGAATGCTGCCGCCGTCATGCAGCCGCCCGCCCCCAGAGCCGCCAGTTGCATGGGCAGTTCCGACCTCAGGCCGTCCGCAAGCAGCCCTTTCAAAAAGACACCCGCCCCTGCTGCCAGCAGCGCCGCCAGAGCAGGCGCACCCAGCCAGCGGCGGAAAGCGTGCCGCGTGCCGCTGGAAAACAGCAGTCGCCCGGTGTTGGCAATGCAGGTGTACAGGCTGGAAAGCAGGATCACCGTCAAAAAGCCCTTCATGCCAAAGCGCGGCAGCAGCACCACCACCCCGCCAATGCGCAGGACGGAGTCCCACACGCTGTAACGGAATGCGGCCTTCTGCTCCCCCACCCCTTTCATGGCTCCGTCCACCATGCTTTCCAGATACATCAGCGGCATGGCGGGGGCCAGCGTTTCCAGATAAAACCCGGCTTCGGCGCTGCGGTATAAAAGCTGTGCCAGCGGGCGTCCCCACACCCAGAACAGCGTCCCCGCCAATGCAGAAAAATAACCGGTGAGCCGCAGCATCCGGTCCAAAAGCGCATTGAGACGTTTGGTCTGGCCCAGAATATGGGCCTGCGTGATCTCCGGCATCAGCAGCACCGAAAGGCTTCCCAGCAGCCCGAAGGGAAAGGTGAGCAGCGGCAGAGCCATGCCCTTGAGCACCCCGTACTGCTCCAGTGCTGCGCTGCGCCCGCCTGCTTTTGCCAGATATACCGCAAGGCAGGCGGGCACCAGCATGTTCTCTGCGGTATGCAGAGCGCTTGCCAGCACTCGCCCGCCCTCCACCGGCCACAGGATCTCCCACAGACGGCGGGCAGGGTCTGCCGGGCGGACGGCTCTCTGCCCCGCAAAAGCGCTGCGGGCATCCCGCCGGTAAAAAGCCAGCATACACAGCGCTGACACTGCTTCGCTGACGGCTGTTGCCCCCAGCACCAGCATACAGCGCACGCCCACGGCAGCCCCTTCGGTACGGGTGAGCGCCAGAGCTACCAGTGCAATGCGCACCGTCTGCTCGGTAAGCTGGCTGAACACATTGGGGGCTACATGCCGCCGGGCGATGAAAAAGCCCCGCAGGACCGCAGACACTGCCATCCACGGCATTCCCAGCGCTGAAACGCGCAAAGCTCCGGCAGCGCGGACATCGCCCAGCCACCACCGGGCCGCAAGATCCGCTGTTGCCAGCTGCAGCAAAGCGGCAAACAGCCCCAGCAGGAGCCCCGCCGCCAGCAGACGCCGCAGCATTCCCCGGGCCGCACCGCGGGCAGAATCCGGGCCGCTGAGTTCTTCGGCCATGAGCCGGGTAGCTGCCACCGAGACGCCCGCCGTTGCCAGCGTGATGAACAGCGAATACACCGCCAGCACCAGTTGATACAGGCCCATCCCCTCGCCGCCCAGCTCGTTTGCCAGCCAGATGCGCAGCCCCATACCGGCCAGCCGCAGCACCACGTCTGAGCCGGTAAGCAGCGCTGCATTTTTTAAATAGCTCTGCCGCATGGCGCATCCCTCCTGACGGTCACAGTCTCTCTTTTCAGCCTATGCATCTGCGCTCTGAAAAAGACGAGCGGCGCGGCGGGTTGTTTCCCGCGCACTTTTATGGTATAGTAAAGGGGCGGCCTTTGCAGCCGTATTCTGATCAAGGAGGAAGCACACGGCAAACGCCCCGCGCCCGCCGTGCGCAAAAAGAGAATGAGCGAAGAATGCACCCATGACTGCTCCAGCTGCGGAGCAGCATGTTCTTCCCGCGATGCAGCGCCCAAGCATGACGCTCCCAACCCCAACAGCAGCGTCAAAAAGGTCATCGGCGTTGTGTCCGGCAAAGGCGGCGTTGGCAAGAGCATGACCAGCGCCCTGCTGGCCTGCGCCATGGCACGCCGCGGCTACCACTGCGGCATTCTGGATGCCGACATCACCGGCCCTTCCATCCCGAAGCTGTTCGGCATCCATGGCCGCGCCATGGCCGACGACAAGGGCTGCTGGCCCATCCAGAGCCGCATGGGCATCGATGTCATGAGCATCAACCTGCTGGTGGAAAATGAGGAAGACCCCGTTGTGTGGCGCGGCCCGGTCATTGCCGGTGCCGTCAAGCAGTTCTGGACCGATGTAGTCTGGAAGGACGTGGACTTCCTGTTCGTGGACATGCCCCCGGGAACGGGTGATGTGCCCCTGACCGTGTTCCAGAGCCTGCCGGTGGACGGCATCGTGGTGGTGGCAAGCCCGCAGGAGCTGGTAAGCATGATCGTGGCCAAGGCCGTGAACATGGCTGAAATGATGAAGGTGCCCATGCTGGGCATCGTGGAGAACATGAGCTACATCGTCTGCCCCGACTGTGGCAAGCACATCAATGTGTTCGGCAACAGCCATGTAGACGAGGTGGCCGCAAAGCATCACCTGCCCGTGCTGGCAAAGTGCCCCATCGATCCCCAGCTGGCTCAGTTGTCCGATGCCGGCATGATCGAGACCTACGGCGGCGAGTATCTGGAAGGTGCCGCAGACGCCTGCGAAAAGCTGCTGAAGAAGTAAAATTCTCCCTCCGCCGGGTCGTTTTGGACATCCTGCGGAGGTTTTTTATTGCTTTTTCTTGGCTGCATGGTACAATAATGGTAGAAAGACCGACAGGAGGTGTGCATATGGAAGTTCTTACCCGTTCTGAACTCGAAACTGCGATCCGGGCTCTGCTGAAAAAATATCACGCCGAGTATGCGCTTTTGTTCGGCTCCTATGCGCGGGGCGAAGCTACCGCCAGCTCGGATATCGACCTTGTGGTGGTAGGCGGTGTCAATTTCCGTGCGCGGGATATTTTTTCCTTTGGCGAAGAACTGCGCCAGCTGACCCACAAAGACGTTGATGCATTTGAGCTCCGGGAGCTGAATGTCGGCACGCCTTTCTACGAAACCGTCATGCAGGAAGGGGTGCGCATTGCTTGAAAAAGTCTGACAAAGAGCGGCTCAAAAAGATTGTTTCCACTTGGGAGAATCTTTCTGCCCAGATGCAGCAGCGCGGCATCACGCCGGAACTGCTGCTGGAAGATGAATTTGCACAGTGGGCCGTTACCACGCCACTTTACAACATCGGTGAGCAGGTCTACCAGCTCAGCAGCGAGTTCAAGGCCAGTTATCCCGCTATTCCATGGAATATGGTGGCCGGTCTGCGGCACCGGCTCGTCCACGATTATGACGGCATCAACTGGACCATCATCGTAGAAGTCCTGTTCACCGACATGGAGCCTTTTATCCAGTCTGTGGAAGGCATTCTTGCCGGAATGTGAATTTTCATCCTGCCTTTTGAGGGCCTCAAGCCTTCAAAAGGCATTCTTTTCCACTTTAAAAAACAAGGCGTCGTGCGGTTTTTTTCTTTTATTTTTCGTTTTGTGAAGCGGCTTCAACTTTTCATCTGTTTTTTTGAAGCATTTTCTGCTTTTTCGCTATTGTCAAACCCACAGGAATGCTTTATAATAATAAAGCGGTCTGCAGCCATAAGCAGACCGGTGTGTAAGAACGGAAATCCGGGATCGTCCCAAAGCGTTTTAGCAGCGCGTCCGCTGTGCGGCGGGCCGGGCGGTCTCGTCTTTTTCAAATTTTATAGAGTAATTGGGAAAAGGAGTATTCTACTATGCTGACGAATGAATACCTGAAGCGCGTTTACGAAGGTCTGGAAAAGCGCAATGCCAACGAGCCTGAGTTCCTGCAGGCTGTGCGCGAGGTTCTGGAGAGCATCCAGCCCGTTGTTGAGAAGCACCCCGAGTACGAGAAGGCCGGCCTGATCGAGCGTATGGTCGAGCCGGAGCGCATCATCACCTTCCGTGTGCCCTGGGTGGACGATCAGGGCAAGGTTCAGGTCAACCGCGGATACCGTGTGCAGTTCAACAGCGCCATCGGCCCTTACAAGGGCGGCCTGCGCTTCCATCCCTCTGTCAATCAGGGCATCCTGAAGTTCCTCGGCTTTGAGCAGATCTTCAAGAACAGCCTGACTACCCTGCCCATGGGCGGCGGCAAGGGCGGCTCTGACTTCGACCCCCACGGCAAGAGCGACATGGAAGTGATGCGCTTCTGCCAGAGCTTCATGACCGAGCTGTACCGCCACATCGGCCAGTTCGTGGACTGCCCTGCCGGTGATATCGGTGTCGGCGGCCGTGAGGTCGGCTATATGTTCGGCCAGTACAAGCGCCTGACCAACAGCTTCCAGGGCGGCATGCTCACCGGCAAGGGCCTGACCTTCGGCGGCTCTCTGGCCCGCACCGAGGCTACCGGCTACGGCCTGTGCTACTTCACCGCTGAGGCTCTGAAGTGCATGCGCAACGACAGCTTCCAGGGCAAGACCGTGGTCATCTCCGGTTCCGGCAATGTTGCGATCTACGCCTGCGAGAAGGCTACCCAGCTGGGTGCCAAGGTCGTTACCATGTCCGACTCCAACGGCTACGTCTACGATCCCAACGGCATTGATCTGGCCTACGTCAAGGATCTGAAGGAAGTCCGCCGCGGCCGTATCAAGGAGTACGCCGAGACCCACGAGGGTGTAACCTATGTTGCAGATTGCAGCAAGGTCTGGACTGTCCCCTGCGATATCGCCCTGCCCTGCGCAACCCAGAACGAGATCAACAAGGAGTCCGCTGAGGCTCTGGTGAAGGGCGGCTGCACCGTAGTGTGCGAGGGCGCCAACATGCCCAGCACCCCGGAGGCCATTGAGGTCTACCTGTCCAACGGCATCCTGTACGGACCTGCAAAGGCTTCCAACGCAGGCGGCGTGGCCACCTCCGGTCTGGAGATGAGCCAGAACTCCGAGCGTCTGAGCTGGAGCTTTGAGGAAGTGGATGCCAAGCTGAAGGGCATCATGGAGGGCATCTTCCATGCTTCCTACGATGCATCTGTGGCTGCCGGTTCCGAGGGCAACCTGATGGTCGGTGCAAACTGCGCCGGTTTCCTGAAGGTTGCTACCGCCATGATGGCACAGGGCATCACCTACTAAATTTCAATCGTACCGCAAGAGCCGCGTTCTGAGGAGCGCGGCTCTTTTTTGGTATAACCCCGCCCCGCTCTGCCCACACTGGCAGTATCTTATGGCAGAAAGGGAGTTTTGTATGGACGAGCAGATGTTTTGTTTTCAGTGTGAGCAGGCGGCGGGCTGCACCGCCTGCACCGGCGCAGCGGGGGTGTGCGGCAAGTCGGCCGAGACAGCCGCCGCACAGGACCGGCTCACCGGGGCGCTCATCGCGTTTGCCGGGCAGCTCATCGCGGCGGGGCGCGGCCCGGCCCCGGAACAGGCCCGGCTGCTGATGCAGGGGCTGTTCACCACCATTACCAACGTGAACTTTGACCCCGCCGCCGTGGACGCGCTGACCCGCCGGGTGCACGACGCCAGCCCCGGCACCGGCCCGGACTACGACATGCAGGCCCTCTGGCGGGAACCGGACGCCGACCGGCGCAGCCTGAAATGCTTTGTGCTGTTCAGCCTGCGGGGCATGGCCGCCTACAACTACCACGCCCGGGTGCTGGGCCGCATCGACCCGGAGCTGGACCGGTTCTTCTGTACCGCCCTGCAGGCCGTGGGCGACCCCGGCCAGACCACCGATGCCCTGTGGCAGCTGGTGCAGGCCACAGGAGAAGCCAGCTACCGCTGCATGGAGCTGCTGGACGCGGCCAACACCGGCGCGTTTGGCGATCCGGAACCGGTGCAGGTGCCCCTGACCATTGAAAAGGGGCCGTTCATCGTGATTTCCGGCCACGACCTCTACGACGCACAACAGCTGCTGGAACAGACCGCTGGCCGGGGCGTCAACGTCTACACCCACTCGGAGATGCTGCCCGCCCACGGCTACCCGGAGCTGAAGCGCCGCTACCCCCACCTCAAGGGCAACTTTGGCACCGCATGGCAGAACCAGCAGCGGGAGTTCGAGGACATCCCCGCGCCCATCCTGTTCACCACCAACTGCATCATGCCCCTGCGCGCCAGCTACGCCGACCGGGTGTTCACCACCTCGGTGGTGGCTTACCCCGGCGTGCCCCACATCGACGAAGGGCGCGACTTTTCCCCGGTGATTGAAAAGGCGCTGGAGCTGGGCGGCTACGCGCAGGACACCCTGCTGCCCGGCCTGAACGGCGGCTCCACGGTGACCACCGGTTTTGCCCGCACCGCCGTGCTGCAGCACGCGGACGAGATCGTGCAGGCGGTGCGGGACGGTAAGCTGCGGCACTTCTTTCTGGTGGGCGGCTGCGACGGCACCCGGCCCAGCCGCCGCTACTACACCGAGTTTGCCCGCCTTACCCCGCCCGACACCATCCTGCTGACCCTGGCCTGCGGCAAGTTCCGCCTGAACGACCTGCCCCTTGGCACCGTGCCGGGCACCGGCCTGCCCCGCATCCTGGACGTGGGCCAGTGCAACGACGCCTACAGCGCCATCCGCATCGCATTGGCGCTGGCCGACGCCTTTGGCTGCGGCGTCAACGACCTGCCCCTCTCGCTGGTGCTGTGCTGGTTTGAGCAGAAGGCCGTGTGCATCCTCATCGCGCTGCTGGCGCTGGGCATCCGGAACATCCGGCTGGGGCCTACCCTGCCCCCGTTCCTCTCGCCGGTCGTTGTGGCTGCCCTGCAGCAAAAGTACGATTTAAAAGCCGTGACAACGCCGGAAAATGACCTGCAGGCCATTCTGGGCAGACATTGAGCCTGCACTGTTCTCACTATAGCTACAACTGACCGCCGTACGCGGCGTTTCGCACAAGAAGCAGTGGAAAGCTGTTGTTATATTTGGTGCAGCTGTCACTTGAAGATTCTTCACGAGCCGCTATAATAATAAGTACCGGAACAAAGGCGTTCCGCAAGGGTAAAGTCTGCCCTTGCGGGGCGCTTTTCTTTTTTGTCAGAATGCGGAGGGTGCCGCATCCGGTGAGGATTTTATAAAGGATGGGAAAGTCTATGGAAAACTTTACAGAGCAGAAAAACACCCTTGGTCTGTATGACCCACAGTTTGAGCACGATGCATGCGGCATTGGCGCTGTGGTAGACATCAAGGGCCGCAAGAGCCATCAAACGGTGGACGATGCGCTGTCCATTGTGGAGCGGCTGGAGCATCGTGCCGGCAAGGATGCTGAAGGTAAGACCGGTGACGGCGTGGGCATCATGCTGCAGATCAGCCACAAGTTCTTCTCCAAGGTGGCCGAAGAGCTGAACATCAGCCTTGGCAATGAGCGTGAATATGGCGTGGGCATGTTCTTCTTCCCGCAGAGTGAGCATCTGCGTGCGCAGGCCATGAAGCTGTTCGAGGTGGTCACCCGCAAAGAGGGCCTCGAGTTTCTGGCATGGCGCAAGGTTCCCGTGAACCCGGACGCCGTTGGTCAGAAGGCCCGCGACTGCATGCCCGCCATCTGGCAGTGCTTCATCAAAAAGCCCGCCAAGGTGAGCAAGGGCATTGATTTTGACCGCAAGCTGTATATCGTGCGCCGCGTGTTCGAGCAGGCCAGCAACGGCACCTATGTGCCCAGCCTGTCCAGCCGTACCATCGTTTACAAGGGCATGTTCCTCGTGCATGATCTGCGCCTGTTCTATGCCGACCTGCAGGACCCCGATTATGAGTCTGCCATCGGCATGGTGCACAGCCGCTTCTCCACCAACACCAACCCCAGCTGGATGCGCGCCCACCCCAACCGTTTTATCCTGCACAACGGTGAGATCAACACCATCAAGGGCAATACGGACGCCATGCTGGCCCGTGAAGAGAGCATTTCCAGCTCCATCATGCAGGACGACATGAACAAGATCCTGCCTATCATCAACACTTCCGGCTCCGACTCCGCCATGCTGGATAACGCGCTGGAATTCATGGTGATGAACGGCATGGATCTGCCTCTGGCCGTGATGATCACCATTCCGGAACCCTGGGAGAACAACAAGAACATCAGCCAGAAAAAGCGCGATTTCTACCAGTATTACGCCACCATGCTGGAGCCTTGGGACGGCCCCGCCGCCATCCTCTTCTCGGACGGTGACGTGATGGGCGCTGTGCTGGACCGCAACGGCCTGCGTCCCAGCCGCTATTACATCACCAAGGACGGCCGCATGATCCTGTCCTCCGAGGTGGGTGTGCTGGAATGCGAGCCGGATAACATTCTGGTCAAGGATCGTCTGCGCCCCGGCAAAATGCTGCTGGTGGATACCGTCAAGGGTGAAGTGGTGGATGACGAAAAGCTCAAGGAGTTTTACGCCAGCCGTGAGCCCTACGGTGAGTGGATCGATCGCAATCTGGTGCAGCTCAGCAAGCTGAAGATTCCCAACGTGAAGGTGGAAAGCTACACCGGCAGCCAGCTCACCCGCCTGCAGAAGGTGTTCGGCTACAAGTATGAGGATGTGAACACCATGATCCTCTCCATGGCCCGGGCAGGCGCAGAGCCTTCCGGCGCTATGGGCACCGACACCCCGCTGGCCGTGCTGAGCAACCAGCATCCGCCGCTGTTCAACTATTTCAAGCAGCGCTTTGCGCAGGTGACAAACCCGCCCATCGATGCCATCCGTGAAAAGGTGGTCACTTCCACCAGCGTATACATCGGTGCCCACGGCAACCTGCTGGAGGATAAGCCTGAGAACTGCAAGGTCCTCAAGGTACACAACCCCATTCTGACCAACACCGACCTGCTGAAGATCAAGTACATGAACGTGCCCGGCTTCAAGGTCGCCACGGTCTCCATCAATTACTACAAGAACACCAGTCTGGAAAAGGCCATTGACCGCGTCTTCCTTGAGGTGGATCGTGCTTACAAGGAGGGTGCCAACATCATCATCCTGTCCGACCGCGATGTGGATGAATACCACGTGACCATTCCCAGTCTGCTGGCAGTGTCGGCGGTTTCGCAGTACCTGATCCGTACCAAGAAGAGCACCGCGCTGGCCCTCATTCTGGAAAGTGCAGAGCCCCGCGAGGTGCATCACTTTGCCACCCTGCTGGGCTACGGTGCCTGCGCCATCAACCCCTATCTGGCACATGAGACCATTGGTCAGCTCATCGACGAGGGCCTGCTGGATAAGGATTACTACGCAGCTGTGGAGGACTATGACAACGCCATCCTGAACGGCATCGTAAAGATTGCCTCCAAGATGGGCATTTCCACCATCCAGAGCTACCAGAGCAGCCAGATCTTTGAGGCAGTGGGCATCTCCAAGGATGTCATTGATAAGTACTTCACCGGCACCGTGAGCCGTGTGGGCGGCATTACCGTTGAGGACATTCAGGCCGATGTGGAGGCCCTGCACAATGCAGCCTTTGACCCGCTGGGTCTGGACATCAACATGGAGCTGGCCGACAGCGGTGCCCACAAATTCCGCAGCGGCAAGGAAGAACACCTGTTCAATCCCCAGACCATCCATCTGTTCCAGAAAGCCTGCTGGACCAACGATTACTCTGCTTTCAAGCAGTTCACCAGCACGGTGGACAACATGGGCGCCGACGGCGTGCATCTGCGCAGCCTGCTGGACTTCAACTATGCTCCTGACGGCGGCATTCCGCTGGAAGAGGTGGAGCCGGTGTCCAGCATCGTCAAGCGGTTCAAGGGCGCAGCCATGAGCTACGGTGCACTGAGCAGCGAAGCCCATGAGACCATTGCCATCGCCCTGAACCGTCTGGGCGGCCGCAGCAATACCGGTGAGGGCGGCGAGCCCGAGGAGCGCTACCACAGCGAGAGCAATTCCAAGATCAAGCAGGTGGCTTCTGCCCGTTTTGGCGTCACCAGCAAGTATCTGGTGAGCGCCGAAGAGATTCAAATCAAGCTGGCACAGGGCGCAAAGCCCGGTGAGGGCGGCAACCTGCCCGGTGCCAAGGTGTATCCGTGGATCGCAAAGACCCGCCACAGCACCACCGGTGTAGGCCTGATCTCTCCCCCGCCGCACCACGATATCTACTCCATTGAGGATCTGGCTGAGCTGATCTACGACCTGAAGAACGCTAACCGCAGCGCCAACATCAACGTCAAGCTGGTGAGCGAGGCAGGCGTCGGCACCATTGCTGCCGGTGTTGCCAAGGGCGGCGCACAGGTCATTCTGGTGTCCGGCTACGACGGCGGCACCGGTGCAGCACCCCGCACCTCCATCAAGCACGCAGGCCTGCCGTGGGAACTGGGCATTGCCGAGACCCACCAGACCCTGATCCTGAACGGTCTGCGCACCCGCGTGCGCATTGAGAGCGACTCCAAGCTGCTCTCCGGCCGTGATGTTGCCATCAGCTGTATGCTGGGCGCTGAAGAGTTCGGCTTTGGTACTACCCTGCTGATGGCCGAAGGCTGTGTGATGATGCGTGTGTGCAATCTGGACACCTGCCCCATGGGCATCTGCACCCAGAACCCGGAGCTGCGCAAAAACTTCCACGGCAAGCCGGAATACATCATCAACTACCTCACCTTCGTGGCCGAAGAGCTGCGCGAGTACATGGCAAAGCTGGGCGTGCGCACCATCGACGAACTGGTGGGCCGCACCGACCTGCTGCGCGTGAAGGAGACTGCATCCGGCAGCCGTGCTTCCAAGATGAACCTCGACTGCATCCTGCACAATCCTGCCATTGAGAACAGCAACGTCCACTTTGTCAAGGAGGACACCTACGACTTCCATCTGGAAAACACCCTCGACATGAAAGTGCTGATGAAGAAGTTCAAGCTGAACAGCAAGGCTGTACAGAGCGTGGAGCTGAATGTCTCCAACACCGACCGTGCTTTTGGTGCCATCTTTGGCAGCGAGATCACCCGCAAATACGGCAACACTCTGCCGGATGACGTATACACCGCCCACTGCGTGGGTGCAGGCGGCCAGAGCTTTGGTGCCTTCATCCCCAACGGCCTGACGCTGGATCTTGTGGGCGACTGCAACGACTACATGGGCAAGGGCCTGTCTGGCGGCAAGATCGTCGTGCGCCCGCCCAAGGGCATCACCTTCAAGCCCGAGGAGAACATTATCACCGGCAACGTGGCCCTGTACGGTGCTACCAGCGGCAAGGCCTATATCTCCGGCGTGGCCGGTGAGCGCTTTGCCGTGCGCAACAGTGGTGCTACCGCCGTTGTGGAGGGCGTGGGTGACCATGGCTGCGAATACATGACCGGCGGCACGGTGGTGGTGCTGGGTCAGACCGGCAAAAACTTTGCAGCCGGTATGACCGGCGGCATTGCCTATGTGCTGGACGAGAACTGGGATTTCTACCAGCGCGTCAACAAGGAGACGGTAAGCCTTGAGCCCGTCGAGCACAAGTACGATGTTGCTACCCTGAAAGAGCTCATCCGTGCGCATGTGGAAGCCACCGGCTCCCCCCGCGGCAAGGAGATCCTGGACAATTTCAGCGAATTTTTGCCCAAGTTCAAGAAAGTTCTGCCTTACGATTACGACCGCATGCTGCGCGTGATCGCATCCGTTGAGGAGCGCGGTCTGGACGGTGAGCAGGCGCAGATCGAAGCATTCTATACGGTGCAGAAGAAGAAGTAAGGAGGGCAGCGTCATGGGTAAGACAACAGGATTTATGGATTATACGCGCAAAACCAGCACGGATGTACCGCCGCTGGAGCGCATTGAAAACTTCAACGAATTTCACGTCTGGCTCTCCCGCGAGGAGCAGCAGACGCAGGCGGCACGCTGCATGGACTGCGGTGTTCCCTTCTGTCAGGCCGGCATGATGATCGGCGGCATGGCCTCTGGCTGTCCGCTGAACAATCTCATCCCGGAGTGGAACGACCTTGTTTATCATGGCAAATGGGAGCTGGCCATGCATCGGCTGATGGCTACCAACCGTTTTCCGGAGTTCACCAGCCGGGTGTGCCCTGCCCTGTGTGAAGCAGCCTGCACCTGCGGCGATGTGACCGGCAGCAGCGTCACCGTGCGCGAGAACGAGCACGCCATTATTGAGACGGCTTACGCCAAGGGCTGGCTGCACGCCGCACCGCCGCCCTCCCGCACTGGCAAGAGCGTAGCCGTGGTGGGCAGCGGCCCCTCCGGCCTTTCGGTAGCCGAATACCTGAACAAGCGCGGCCACGCGGTGACTGTGTTCGAGCGTGCCGACCGCGTGGGCGGCCTGCTGATGTACGGCATTCCCAACATGAAGCTGGACAAATCCGTCATCGAGCGCCGGGTCAAGATCATGCAGGCCGAGGGCGTGGAGTTCCGCACCAACATGGACGTGGGCGGTGCGGTCGCCGCCGAAGAACTGCTGAACAGTTTTGACGCCGTGGTTCTGTGCTGCGGTGCCAAGAAGGCCCGCGACCTGAACGTACCGGGCCGCGACGCCAACGGCGTGCACTTTGCGGTGGACTACCTGACCAGCGTGACCAAAAGCCTGCTGGACAGCCAGTTTGCAGATGGCAAAGCCATCGATGCCAAGGGCAGGAATGTTCTGGTCATCGGCGGCGGCGACACCGGCAACGACTGTCAGGGTACGGCCCTGCGTCAGGGCTGCACCGATCTGGTGGCTCTGGAAATGATGCCTCAGCCGCCCAAGGAGCGTGCAGCTTCCAACCCGTGGCCGGAATGGCCCCGTGTGCTGAAGGTGGACTACGGTCAGACCGAGTGCCTTGCCAAGTTCGGTAAGGATCCCCGCGTTTACCAGACCACCGTGAAGGAATTCCTGAAGGACGATGCCGGCAATCTGACCGGTGCCGTGATCAGTTATCTGAAGCCGGAGCGGGATCCCGAGACCGGCCGCACCAACATGGTGCCCACCGGCGAAGAATTTACCTACAACTGCCAGCTGGCGTTCATCGCCGCAGGCTTTACCGGCTGCGAAAACTACGTAGCCGATGCATTCGGCGTTGAGCTGACCGCACGCGGCAACGTGGCAGACCACACCTTCAAGACCAATGTAGAAAAGGTGTTCGTCTGCGGCGATATGCGCCGCGGCCAGAGCCTTGTGGTCTGGGGCCTGCGCGAAGGCCGTGACTGCGCCGCCGAGGTTGACCGCTATCTGATGGGCTACACCAACCTGTAAGCTCCGTAAGGCGGCAGCTGCATTTTTAACCAAGCCATTCTCTTTCCTATCCTAAACAAGCAGAAGCGGGAGCCCGTAAAGGTTCCCGCTTCTGCTTTTGTTATTCTGTTATCGGCAGCGTCCTCGCCCTCTCCGTCACGCCTTACGGCTCGTCAGTGCCTGAGAGGGCGAGCCCGTTTTCCTTTTGTTTAATCCGTATCTGCCGCCGGGTCGGCAGCACCTGCCGCAGGCGTTTCCGGCTCCGTGGTGGGCTCTGTCGCTGCAGGCTCCTCCGGCGTGACAGTGATCTGCACGCTGGGGTCTGCCGCGATATATACCGTAATGACCGTGCCCACCTCTACACGGGTGCCGGGCTCCTCGCTGGTGCGCACGACACAGCCCGATGCATAGGAGCCGTCGTTCACCACCATAAAGCAGCTGGCCACAAGGCCCCGGGCTTCCAGTTCCTTCACTGCGCCATCCTGTGTAAAGCCGATGATGTTGGGCATTTCCACCATCTGCGGGCCTTTGCTCACCACAAGGCGGATGGTCTCCCCTGCCTTGAGCACGGTGTCTGCATCCGGCTGCTGCTGGATGATCTGGCCCGCCGGGGCGGTGTCGCTGTATTCCTCGGTGACGTAGAACAGATACATGCTGGTGTATTCCCGGTTGTTCTGCACCTGCGTGTAGTCCATGCCGATAAAGTTCGGCACAAGGTTCTGCGGCACCATCACTTCGCTGCTGGCAGGCTCCGGCTCCACTGCCGAGGAGGCCGATTCATTTTTACGGCCCAGAATGCCCCACAGCGTGAGCAGGATCAGAATGGAAAGCAGGATCAGGATACCCGCCAGCAGTGCTTTCAGGCTGAGCAGATGCTCCTTGCGTTCCGGTTCCGGCGGGGTTGTGCGCACGGGAGTCTCCGGCTTCATGGTGCGGGTGAGCTCTGCCGTGTATTCCTTGGAGGAAAGAGCCTGATACAGCTGCGGCACGGTCTGGATGCGCTCCATAGGCCGCAAACGCAGGCCAAGCTGCAGCACCTGCGAAACATACAGCGGCAGGCTGCCGTTAACGGACTTTGCCCGCGGGTTGGAGTCTGCGACCACACGCTGTGCTGCAGGCACCGGAGCCTGCCCGCACACCATGCGGTAAAACACCGCTGCAAGGCTGTATTCATCGGTATAGCGGCCCTCGAACTGTGCAGTGGAGTATTGCTCCGGGGCCGAATACCCCTCATAGAGCTGCTCGTGCAGGCCGCTCCCCGCTGTGCGCAGACCCACTGTGGCGTAGCCCGCCAGACGGCAGCGGCCGTTTTCCATCACCCGGATGTTCTCCGGGCAGATGCCTCGGTGCACCAGACCGATCTTGTGCATCGCAGCCACGCCCTCAAACACCGGCTGCAGCATCGCACAGGCGTCGTCCGGACGGATGGGGCCGGGGTGATTTTCCAGCCATTGATCCAGCGGGGTCCCGCCCGGATTTTCCAGCACAGCATAGACGGTGTTGTTCGTTTCCACCACATCCAGCACCGCTTCCAGACCGTTTGCCGGTGTGATGCGCTGGATGGAGTAGTACAGATCTGCAAAATCCATACGGGTGGTCTTGAACAGCACCTCGCTGCCGGTCTTGGGGCGGAGCACACTGCCGACGGTACGTTCTGCCGTGAGGGTGATGGGCAGGTACTCTTTGATGGTCACCCGGAAGCGGCCCAGATTTTCTGCGCCGCGGTACAGGATGCCCTCACCATCGATGCTGAGCATTTCCCCTACGGTGTAGCGCCCGGCCAGCACTGTTCCCACCGGCAGTGTGCCGCCGGGGTTGCGTCCGGCAAAGCTTTTGCCGCAGTGCGGGCAGCTTTGTGCTGCTCCGGGCAGCGGCTGCAGGCAGTAGGGGCACAGGCGTGTTGCTTCCATAGTCTCTTTTCCCTCTTAAATCAATGATCTTTCGCTGCGTCTCTGTTCGGCCCAAAATATGGCACAGGATCCGTTTTTGCAGGCAGAGTGCGCCGAATGGACGCAGCTTTTTTACACCGTCTTGCGGCGCAGCAGGCTCATGGGCGGCAGCTCCGGCGTGGGAATGGTGTATTTTTCCATGGCGTGGGGGGTACTTTCCACCCGCTCCCCGGCTTCGTTCTCGATCCACTCCGGGCTCAGCGGGATGCTGCGGCCGTCCGGACAAAGGGCCTCCAGCGTATCCCCAAGGCTCCATTTGCCGCGCTGCTGGCAGGAAGCAATGCCGTTCTCCCAGCCTTCCACAGTGCCCACAAACTCCCACTCGCGGATGTAAGTAGCACTGTCGGTGGCCTGTCTGGCCTGCTCGCGGCCAAAGTAGAAGCCGGGCGAGTAGTGACGGTGGCTGGTACGGGTGAGCTCTTCATACACCTCGGCGGGCAGCTCAAAGTTGTCATTGGTGGGGTCTGCCAGATAGGCGTCCAGCGCCTTGCGGTAGGCAGCGGTAACGCTGGCCACATAATAGAAGGTCTTGGCGCGGCCCTCGATCTTCAGGCTGTCCACGCCTGCCTTGCAGATCAGGTCAAGGAAGGGGGCGGTGCACATATCGTTTGCGTTGAGGATGTAGCTCCCGTTCTCGTTCTCGCCGATCTCGTACAGCTGCCCCGGGCGGGTCTCCTCGCTCAGGTAGTACTTCCAGCGGCAGGGCTGGGCGCACTGGCCGCGGTTGGCATCACGGCCCGCCATATAGTTGGAAAGCAGGCACCGGCCCGAGACGCTCATGCACATTGCGCCATGCACAAAGGCTTCGATCTCCAGCTCTGGCGGCGTTTTATCGCGCAGGATGGCGATATCCTGCAGGGTCATTTCACGGGCAAGCACCACACGCTTTGCGCCCATATTGTAGGCAGCGCGGGCCGCAGCCCAGTTGGTAATGCCCGTCTGGGTGGACATATGCACATCGATCTCCGGTGCAAAGGTCTTGCAGGCATCCAGCACGCCCAGATCTGCTACGATGAAGGCGTCCACACCGGCCTTGGCCGCTTCCTTGATGGCCTCGGGCAGACGGTCTGCTTCCTCATTGGTGGGCAGGGTGTTCATGGTCAGGTAGACCTTGCGGCCCCGGGCATGGGCGTAGATGACGCCCTCTGCCAACTGTTCCGGTGTAAAATTGGCCGGTGCCGACCGCATACCAAATTCAGGCAGGCCGCAGTAGACGGCGTCGGCGCCGTAGTTGATGGCATAGCGCAGGCGTTCCAGATCGCCTGCCGGAGCCAGCAGTTCCGGGATTTGCAGCATAATTCAAATTCCTCTCATTTTTCCGTATTCATAGATTGGTTCACCGCCGCTGCGGTCTTGCAGTTGGCGTTGTGTTCACTCAGGGTATGCGCATAGTAATAGCTGCCTTTGAGGTCGGTGACAAAGAAATACGCGTTCTTTGCAGCTTCATCCGGCTCAGGGGTAAGTGCAGCCTTGATAGCCGCAAGGCCGGGGTTTGAAATCGGCCCGGCAGGCAGGCCGGTGCAGCTGTAGGTATCATACGCAGCCACGATATTTTCCGGGATCTTATCCCAGCCGCCATAGTAGGGTGCCACCCAGTTCCAGAGATAATTGTTGTCATCGTCGCTCTGGATGTGGCTGGAGGTGTTGCTCTGCAGGCGCGGATAGGGTGAGCCATCGGCCAGACGGTTGCGGAACACCTGCGCCACATTGGAGTCCTGACTGTTTCCTGCTTCCTCCTGAACAAACGATGCCAGTGTGATCAGCTCCGGCAGGGTCATATCCTGCTTTTCGAGCTCTGCATACATTTCCTCTGTGATCTGTGCATCGAACTGCGCATAGAAGGTCGCCACATAGTTGTGCACAGTATCATCCTTCAAAAATTCGTAGGTATCCGGGAAGAGATAACCCTCGCACTTCATAAACCGATCGGGCGCGTCCGTGTCGTCCGGCACATACTGCCAGAAGGTGTACTTGCTGAAATCGCCCTCGTTGGCTTCCTTCAAAAAATCCTCCGCGCTGCACAGACCTGCAGCTTCCATCTTCTGGGCGATGGCAATGGCAGTCGTTCCCTCCGGAATGGTCACGCGCACCGTCTCAGCTTTGGCGTAGGTGGACAGGGTCGCAATGATGGCATCGTAAGAACAGGCGCTCTTCTGCAAGGTGAAATCGCCATACTGCAGCTTTGATGCCGCACCCTTCTGCCCCACATACCAGCGGAACAGATAGGTCGAGCGGATTACTCCCGCATCCTTGAGCTTTTGCGCAATGGTGGAGACGCCGCTGCCCTGCGGGATGCTCACCGTTACCTCCGCACCGGGTCTGCCATTGCCGCTGATCTCATTGTGCGCAAACAACAGCGCCCCGCCAACGGCCAGTGCCAGCAGTACCACCAGCACCAGCAGGATCTTCCATACACCGCCCTTTTTGCGGGCAGCATGAGAGCTTTTTTGTGCCATATGCACTCCTTTTTATATCAGTTTTCCAGCATCAGACGCATGTAGCTTTCGCTCACATCGAAGGGTTCCGCGTCGAAGCGAATCATCCCGTATTCCTGCCGCTTGCCCTCGCCGAGGAACAGCGGCTGCGCTGCGCCCACGGTGATGACCGCCTTTTCCACGATCACTTCCTTCTCGCGGGCGGCTTCCATCAGCACTTCGGCAGCGCGGTCATTGTCAGCCTGCAGCTCCACAAAATAGAGGGTGTCCTCCTTGCGGAAATAGATGCCGTATGCCTGTTCTGTAGAAACGATGGTTGCACCGGCAGAATAGAGGTCGCCCAGCACCACTGCCATGCGCTCCGGGCTGAACTGCACCGTATCGGGCCAGAAACGCTCCCGCAGCTCGCACAGCTTTTTGGCTGTGACCGAATCAAATTCCGCCTGACTCCACAGATTGCGCTCTACCTCGCGGGGCAGACACCGCAGCGGGAATGCCCATGCAAAGCCCTTGTCCTGCAAAAACGCAGCCTGTTCCGGACCAGTGGGCACGGCCACTGTAAAGCCTGCGCCGCGCAGCTTCTGCTGGGCACACAGATAGTCCAGCAAGCCCGCCAGGATCAGGCTTCCCTCGCCGCACAGGCCATATAAATAGGTGCCGGTGCGGCCCTGCAGCGTGACAGGAACTGCCAGCGCTACAGCTGCGATCTCGTCGTTTTCTTCTGCGACATAGACGTTCTGCTCGCCTGCAAACTGCTCAATGGCCTTTTTGGCAAATTCTTCCGATTCATTGCGCTGGCTCTGCCACAAGGCCAGCACTGCCGGTTTATCTTCCGGCTGCATCAAACGATACATCTGTCAGGATGCCCCCTCTTATCGAAATTTATGTATGTCAGAAACGCTGTCATCAGTCTGCGGGTCGGTAGTTTCTCCGAAGACCGTCCGCCGGAGTGGGGCCCTGTTGCCGTAAACAATAGGGCCGGGCGATGGAATGGTTTGCAACAACAGTGACCGCCGCCAGTGGCGGAAATAGGGAGCTGTTGTTGGGGCCGCGGCCAGCGAGATGCAAGCGGATGCGAAGCAGCTGCTGGGTGCCGCAACCCGTATTTCGTGTCTGAGGAGAAAGCTGCCGACACACAGGCCCTGCAAACTGGTTCGTCTTTCAGTTTTTTAGAACGATTTTTTGCACTTCGGCCTGAATGTCTTCGATGCTGCGCATATTATCTCCACTGGTGCAGTGCACGGTGGCCCAGCCAAGGTGCGCGGCACAATACTCGGCGGCGCGGCGGCTGCGGGCAAGATACTCCGTGTCCTTTTCGTGCACATCCTTCCTGCTCTCGTCGCCGTGGTAGCGCTGGGTCATCAGTTTCTGGCTCACGGCGGGATCCACCTGTAAGTAGATCACCGTATCCGGTGCGGGCAGGCCCAGCAGATGGAATTCAAAATCAAACAGCCAGCTGAGAAAGCTCTCCCACTGCTCCGGCGGCAGCTTGGAGCACTGGTGCACCGCATTGGAGGTGGTGTACCGGTCTGCAATGACGATGCCGCCGTTCTCGTAAAAGCTGCCCCAGTCTTTTTTGTAGCTGGCGTAGCGGTCCACTGCATAAAAACTGGACGCGGCGTAGGCATTCACATCGTCCGGATGCTGACCGAACTGCCCGGCCAGATACATTTTTACAAGGGCGCTGGAGTCACTGCCGTAGTCCGGGAAGCTCACCTCGCGCACCGCAAGGCCCTGTGCGGCCAGATAACCGGCCAGCAGCTTTGCCTGCGTGGCCTTTCCGCTGCCATCCAGTCCTTCAATAGCGATCAGTTTTCCCTTGCTCATACGCCTGCAGCCTCCTTGATGGATGCATATTTTGCGCGCACCTCAGCGGTTTTTCCGCAGCACATTTTTCCCTCCGGGCAGGGGCCGCTCACGCAGGCCGGGCCGGACTTTGCAAAGATATGCGGTGCCACCGGATACACCAGCCCGAACATCTTTTCGGCCAGCTCCCGGATCTCCCACTGGGCACGGCTGCAGCAGCGCAGATGAAAAAAGTTCTGCAGACTGCGGGCGTTCATCGTGACCACCATCTTGGTCTCGCAGGCGTTGGGCAGCACAAAACGGGCGTCCTCGTTGGCCTGCTTGCTGGCCTTGGCGCGGGCCTGCTTTTCGGGCATTCCTTCGGCCATCAGGCGGGCAGTATGGCCCTCTTCCAGCTTGTGAGCCAGATCAAGATAACGTCTGGCGTCCTCTTCCATGCTGGCAAGGAAAGCCGCCTTTGCTTCCGGAATGGCTTCGATCTCCGGCGGCACCACATAGCGGAAGTCATCCAGCCGCACATAGCGCTGGCTCTGCACGCTGAAAGACGCGATGCGGTGGCGGGTGATCTGGGCAAGCAGGGTGCGGCTGACCCCCTCGATGCCAAAGGTGAAGCTGGCGTGCTCAATGGGGCTGGCATGGCCCAGATCACTGAGCATCGTCAGGAATTTTGCAGTTTTTTCTTCGTCCAGCCCGTCCAGCAGATCGGTGATGTGGGCATCGGAATAGCACAGCTTTGCCGCTGCGGCCACCACCTTTTCGGGTTCCGGGGTATGGGCGATCAAACGAACAGTCATCATAAGTTTGTTATTCCTCCGCAGTGATTTTGGTGAGGGGTGCAAAATTGGCCATGGTCTTTTTAATGCCTACCTTTTCAAAGTTGATCTCCACGATCTGGTCTCCGGCGGCGGGCTTCACAGCCACCACCTGACCCCGGCCGAACACCTTGTGCTCCACAATGTCGCCGGGTTCGTAGTGTTTGGGGCTGACAGAGGCCGGTTTCTGGGCAGGAGTGCCTGTAAAGGAAATATGCTTTTCAGTATTTTTCTGCGCTGCACCGCTGTAATTTCTAGAACCATATTGAGAGCCATAGCCTGCACCATAACCAGCGCTTCCACCACTGCGGCCGTAGCCGGAACCATAGCCGCCGCTGCCCCGGTTTGCGTAGGCAGAGCCAAAGCCGCGGCTCTCGCCTGCATTGTACTCCCGGTTCAGATAACCGCCGCTGCGGCTGCTGTAACCGTTCCCGTAACCGCCTGCGCTGCGGCCCCAGCCGGACGGTCCGGAATAGCCGGATGCGCCGCCGGGCACCGTATCACTATAGCTGTCACCCCAGCCGCCAAAGCGGGAGCGTTGCTCCAGCACCGGGCTGCGGGTCTCCTCGATATACTCCGGCTCGATCTCCCGCAAAAAGCGGCTGGGCTCATTGCGTTGGGTGCGGCCATAGAGCATCCGGGAAACGCTGTTGGAGATGTACAGCTCCTTTTTGGCGCGGGTAATGCCCACATAAGCCAGACGGCGTTCCTCCTCAAGGTCCGCTTCGGAATACTTGCTCATTTCGCTGGGGAATACCCCCTCTTCCATTCCAATGAGGAACACGTAAGGGAATTCAAGGCCTTTTGCAGAGTGAATGGTCATCAGCACCACCTGATCTGCGCTCTCGTTGTAGCTGTCGATATCGCTGATGAGAGCGATGTCTTCCAGATAGCCCTCCAGCGTGGCTTCCTCACCGTGCTGGTCGCAGTAGTTCTTGACATTGTTCACCAGCTGACCAAGGTTCTGCAGGCGGTCTGCCGCGTCCTCGTGGCCCTTGGCCGCGTCTGCTTCCAGCATCGCCTTATAGCCGGTCAGCTCGATCACATCGGCTGCAAACTCGTCCAGTGTGCGGGTCTCCAGAGAGTCCTGCAGGCGCTGGTAGATCTGCCAGAACTTGAGCAGTGGCATTACGGCACGGCTGAGCTTTGCGTACTGGTCAGCGTGGCTGATGATATCCAGCATGCTCACGCCCTCCTGCCCGGCCAGATCGGCAATGACCTCCACCGTGGTGGCACCGATCTTGCGGGCAGGCTCGTTGATGATGCGGCGCAGGCGCACATCATCGCGGGGGTTCGCTACAATAGACATATAGGAGTGGATGTCCTTGACCTCTTTGCGGTCATTGAAGCGCTGGCCGCCCACGATCTTGTGAGGGATGCCCGCGCGGGTAAAGTAGCTTTCGATGGGGGCCGACTGGGCATTCATACGGTACAGAATCGCATGATCTGCCAGATGCCCACCCGCTTTCAGGTGCTGGCCGATCACATCCGCGATGTGACTGGCCTCATCCTGCTCATTTTCGGCGGTGTACACCTGCACCTTGTCACCCTCGCCGTTGTCCGTCCACAAGGTCTTACCTTTGCGCTCGGTGTTGTGCTGGATGACGCAGTTGGCGGCATTCAGGATATTGGAGGTGGAGCGATAGTTCTGTTCCAGGCGGATGGTCTTTGTGCCGGGATAGAGCTTTTCAAAGTTCAGGATATTCTCAATGGTAGCCCCACGGAAGCGGTAGATGCTCTGGTCGTCATCGCCCACCACGCAGATGTTGCGCTCCGGGCCGGTGAGCAGGCTGACCAGACGGAACTGCGCCACGCTGGTATCCTGATATTCGTCCACCAGCAGGTAGCGGTATTTGTTCTGGTAGAACTCCCGCACATCCGGATGTTCGGCCAGCAGCTGCACGGTCTGGTAGATGAGGTCATCGAAATCGAAGGCACCGGCTTCCTTCAGGCGCTTTTCATAAGCGGCATAGATGCGGGCGGTCAGCGCACCCTTGGTGTCCTTTGCAGGGCTGGCAAGGGCCTGTTCCGGGCTGACAAGCTGATCCTTCCAGCGGCTCATCTGGTTGATGGCCGCTTTGATGGGCAGAAATTTATCGTCCACATTCAGGTCTTTGTAGACCGCCTTCATCACACGCTGGGAGTCGTCCGTATCATAGATGGTAAAGCTGCGGGGATAGCCGATCTCCTCCGCCCAGCGGCGCAGGATGCGCACACAGGCCGAGTGGAAGGTAGAAGCAAACACCTCATCGCCTTCTTCACCGCCCAGCATCCGGCGCAGACGCTCTTTCAGCTCCCCTGCCGCCTTGTTGGTAAAGGTGATTGCCATTACGTTCCAGCTACGCACCGCGTTCTGGCGCAGCATCCCATCCAGCCAGCCGGGCGCGGCAGTGCCTGTTATAATGGCGTTGCGCAGAGCCTTCACGTCCTCCTCGGTGGCCGGGCGCGGCGTCTGTCTGGAGCCGTGGGCTGAGCCGAACCGGATGAGATTGGCAATGCGGTTGACCAGCACAGTGGTCTTGCCGCTGCCCGCACCGGCCAGAATGAGCAGCGGGCCGTCGGTGGTGAACACCGCCTGCCGCTGCATATCGTTCAGGCGGCCAAACTGTTTTTCGATATAGGTATCGCGCAGAGCGCAGAATTCCTGTGTGAGATCTGTTGCCATGGTTTCCCCTGTTCCTTTTATGTTTATACTATCAAAGTACAGTATACCACATTTTAAAACAATTGAGAATAGCCGCTGCATTCTCTGGCTGTAATCAGCGGAAAAATTATTTTTAATCTTGCAAGCAAAAACCGCCCGCTCTGCCAAAAAACAGAGCGGGCGGGAAAATCATTTTTCAGGAAATGCTTAGCCGAAAATGTTGATCAGGATACCAGCTGCAACAGCGGAGCCGATAACACCTGCCACGTTGGGGCCCATTGCGTGCATCAGCAGGAAGTTGGAGGGATTCTCGCTCTGACCGACCTTCTGAGAAACACGGGCAGCCATAGGCACAGCGGAAACGCCTGCAGAACCGATCAGCGGGTTCACCTGACCACCGGTCAGCTTGTACATCACCTTGCCGCACAGCACACCGGCAGCAGTACCGAAGGAGAATGCGATCAGGCCCAGCACGATGATGAACAGGGTGCGGGTGTTCAGGAAGGTGTTTGCAGAGGTGGTGCAGCCAACAGACAGTGCCAGGAAGATGGTGATGATATTCATCAGCTCGTTGCCGGCGGTCTTCTGGATACGATCCACAACGCCGCACTCCTTCATCAGGTTGCCCAGCATCAGCATACCGACCAGAACAGCGGCATCCGGCACGATCAGGGACACCACGATGGTGACCATGATGGGGAAGATGATCTTTTCGGTCTTGGAAACCGTGCGCAGCTGCTTCATCACGACAGAACGCTCTTTCTTGGAAGTCAGAGCCTTCATGATGGGCGGCTGGATAACGGGCACCAGAGCCATGTAGCTGTACGCTGCAACAGCGATGGAGCCCAGCAGCTCAGGAGCCAGACGGGAGGTGACGAAGATGGCAGTAGGGCCGTCTGCACCGCCGATGATAGCGATTGCAGCAGACTGCTTCTGGGTGAAGTCCACCAGACCGGTAGCGGTCAGCAGGCGAGCGCCCATATAAGTACCGAAGATACCGAACTGAGCGGCAGCGCCCAGCAGCAGGCTCTTGGGGTTGGAGATCAGGGGTGCGAAGTCGGTCATGGTGCCAATGCCCAGGAAGATCAGCGGCGGGTAGATGCCCAGCTTAACGCCCATGTAGAGCATATCGGCCAGACCGCCGTTGTTCAGGATCTCCACCCACATGGGGTGTTCCAGACCGTCACCGACGAAATACTGCATGTGGATAATGCCGCTGCCGGGCAGGTTTGCCAGGATCATGCCGAATGCCATCGGCAGCAGGATCAGCGGCTCAAATTCTTTGACGATGGCCAGGTACAGCAAAAAGCAGCCCACGCAGATCATGATCGCGTACAGGTAGCCGCCCGGCTCGCCGAAGCGTGCAAAGCCGGAACTTTGGAAAATACCGACCAGAGTATCAATAAACTGTGTCATGCTCTTCCTCCTCTGTTAAAACGGTGCGGTGGTGTCATTCACGCCCGCATTGCCCCAGCCGTTCTTGCTGCGGCGCACGGCCTTGAGGGTGTACTTGCCGTTGCCCATTGCGTGGATCGCAGCCATAATGGCAGCGACCACATCGCCGGGGATGCCCTCTTCCACCTGAGGAGCGGGAGCGGCTGCGGCCTGCTGCACGGGTGCAGCGGGCTTTGCGGCGGGAGCCTTGGCGGCTTCCTTTGCGGCCTTTTTCTTGGTACCCATCGAATCGAAGATCTTGCCTTCCAGCGTGATGATGGCCATCAGCAGGATAAGGATCAAGAACACCAGTACGATGCCGGTAATGGTAACGACCACGTCAAAACCTAAATCCATGGTTTTCCTCCTGTTTTTCAGAATCCGCATCCGGCCCCGAGGTCGTCAGCAGAAAATCAATTTGGAAATATTATACCTTATTTTCCAATTCATTTCAATAAAAACCGACAATTTTTCTTTTTGCCGCTTTCATTCGGGTGCATGGATAAATCGTGTCCGCCTTTTTCTCTGCTGCGGCCTGTCGGGCTTACCGGCGGCCGATGCGGGGTGTTGCGTCCATAAAACCGGTCTCCAGCTTGTCGTTCAAGCCGAGACTCATGGCGGTACCCAGCGCCACGCAGTTCACGGGGTCGGGCGAAACCGTTACTTCCACCTTGAGCTCCTCGCTCAGATACTCGGTCAGACCATGCAGCTGTGCACCGCCGCCGGTGAGCATGACACCGTTGCGGTAGATATCACCGGCCAGCTCCGGCGGGGTCTTTTCCAGAACCTGATGGGCTGCGGTGCCGATCTGCTCGCTGAGCATCATGACCGGATCGTAGAGATCATCGGTGGAAACATTCACGCGCACCGGCAGGCCGGTGAGCAGGCTGCGGCCCTTGATCTCCATGGTCTCGTGGAAATCGGTCTTCTGGGGGCAGCAGGCCACATTCTTTTTCAGTTCCTCAGCGGTACGCTGGCCGATGGCCACGCTGTACTTGTTGCGCACGAACTTGAGGATCTCTTCGTCGTAGTGGTTGCCGGCCACGCGCACACTGGTAGCCTTGACCTTACCGCCCAGACTCAGCACTGCAATATCGGTGGTGCCGCCGCCGATGTCGATGATCATGCGGCCCTCCGGCTGGGTGATGTCGATGCCGGAGCCGAGAGCAGCGGCAATGGGCTCGTCGATCAGATACACCTGACGGGCACCGGCAGCCACCACCGCTTCCACCACAGCATCGCTCTCAATGCCGGTGATCGCAGCAGGCACGCAGACCGCCACCCGGGGCTTGACCATATGGGAGTTGTAAACCTGCTTGACAAAGCGGCAGATCAGCTCACGGGTCATGGTGTGGTCGCTGATAACGCCGTCTTTCAGCGGGAAGATGGCAGAAATATAGTTCGGGGTGCGGCCCACCATGGCCAGAGCCTTATCGCCGACTTCCAACACGGTGTTTTTGCGCGTGTCCATTGCCACAACGCTGGGCTGGTTGAGTACAACACCCTGCCCCGCCTGTGCGATGATGATGGTGGTGGTACCAAGGTCGATACCGATATCGTTCTGTGCCATAAATTCTCTGTTCCTTTCTGGTTCCTCTATCGAAACAACGGCCTGTTGATGCAGGCCGGAAATCATACCAGTTTACAGTATAGCATAGTTGCCGTAAAAAGTATACCGGTTTTGAACGGCTTCCGTCTGCTCACTTTGTTCGCATCCACCTGTTCCCCTTTTTGTCACTTACGTGACATCTTCCCCCGGCCGGGGGAAGTCTGTCTCCCAGAGGGAGGCTTTGGCAGTGCAGAAAGCTTTTCCTCTTCGCAAGAGGCTCCCTCTCTGAGGGAGCTGTCACCGAAGGTGACTGAAGGAGTTATTCTGCTTCCGTCTGCTCCGGCGGCAGTTCTGCCTGCAGCAGATAGCACAGGCCGCTGTAGCGCAGATTCTGGCGGGTGTTTCCCATCATGCGGTTCACAACATCCCGTCGGCCTGCCACGATGCACAGCTTGCGTGCGCGGGTAACGCCGGTGTAGAACAGGTTTCGGTAGCACAGCCGCGGCGGCACCTGCGCCACCGGCAGGATCACCGCCGGGAACTCGCTGCCCTGACTCTTGTGCACCGTGATGGCGTAAGCGATCTCCAGCTCGTTAAGGTTCTCTGCCGGATAGATCAGCCGCCGGTCATCCATGCGCACCACCATGGAGCGGTCACGGGGATTGATGCTCTCCACGATGCCGATATCGCCATTGTAGGCACCCACTCCCTGTTCCCCGCCGATGCGGTTCCAGATGATCTCGTAATTGTTGCGCACCTGCATCACTTTATCGCCGACCCGGAATACCCGGGACGCGCTTTGCAGCTGAGGCTTGCCCTTCTGCTCCGGGTTGAGCAGATTCTGCAGTTCCACATTCAGCGCCTGCGTGCCGGTGGGGCCCAGCTTTGTGGGGCAGAGCACCTGAATATCCCGGATCGGGTCAAAGCCATAGCTGCGCGGCAGGCGGGTGGTAACAAGATCGCACACCAGCTTCCGGGCCGCGTCGCCGTCCGATTCTAAAAAGAAGAAGTCGTCGGTCCTGCCGCCCTTCTGCAGCGGCTCACTGCTGATGATGTGGTGGGCGTTTTCCACGATCAGACTGCGCGCCGCCTGCCGGAAGATCTCGTTCAGGCAGACCGTGGGCACCAGCCCGGAGCGGATCACCTCGCCCAGAATGTTGCCCGGCCCCACACTGGGCAACTGGTCGGCATCGCCCACCATGATGATGCGGCAGCTGTAGCGCAGCGCCGCAATAAGGGCCTGAAACAGCTTCACATCCACCATGCTCATCTCGTCCAGAATGACCACATCGCACTTGAGCAGGTTCTTATCGTTATGGATAAAGCTGACCACGCCGCCGGTGTAATCCACCTCCAGCAGACGGTGGATGGTGCTGGCCTTGCGTCCGGTCAGTTCGCTCAGGCGCTTGGCTGCGCGGCCCGTGGGAGCGCACAGCGCCACCCGCTCTGCCTGATCTTCCAGCAATTGCAGGATGGCGTTGACGGTAGTAGTCTTGCCGGTGCCGGGGCCGCCGGTGAGCACAAGGCAGTTCTCGGTCATGGCCTTGCGGATGGCTTCCTTCTGCAAAGGTGCATAGGCAAAGCCCTGCGTCAGTTCCAGGATCTGAATGTTTTTATCCAGCCCATGGGCGGTGTTCTTGCCCCGTTTTGTCAGCATGGCAAGCCGGGCAGCAATGTCTTCCTCGGCTTCCAGCAGGTCGGGCAGGTAAATATACGGTGTGCCATCGAACAGCTTCACCCGTAGCTCTTCGGTTCGGATGCATTCATCCAGCACTGCGGCCAGCTTTTCCGGCGGCTGATGGATGAAGCCCGCCGCCGTTTCCAGCAGCTGGGTGCGCGGCAGGCAGGTATGGCCGTTGCCTGCGTTGTGGCGCAGGGTGCGCAGCAGGGCTGCTTCCAGCCGCTGGGCGCAGTCGCCCTCCATATGGTAATACTGGGCGATGCTGTCCGCATGGCGGAAATCCAGCTGCAGCGGTTCGCCGCAGAGCAGATAGGGATTTGCCGCAATGGCCTGCATGGCCCCGGGCCCAAAGGTGCGGAACACTTCCATTGCCCTGCGGGGGCTGATCTCGAACTGAGCCAGATAGGCGATCAGCTCCCGCATCCCGAACATCCGCTTGAACTCCTGCTGGATGCGGTCGGCCTTGTCGGCAGAGATGCCGGGCACCTGCGTGAGCCGGGCCGGGTCGTTGGCGATCACTTCCAGCGCCTCAGCCCCGAACAGATCGATGATCTTATCCGCCGTTTTGGCTCCGATGTACGGCAGCGACCGGCTGGCAAGGAAGGCGTAGACCGCTTCCAGATCCTTTGGCATGTCGGTCTCGCACTCCTGTGCGTGGAACTGGCGGCCATAGGTGGCGTGGTTCTCATACCGGCCGCGGCATACCACGCTTTCGCCTGCGTGCAGCTCCCCCACGATGCCGCACACCACCGTGACCACCCCGCCGCCGGATAGTTCAAACACTGTGTAACCGTTATCCTCATTTTCATAGATGATATCTTCCACGGTGCCTTCGATCTGTTCCAGTTCTGCCATACACTCACCTCCTGCCACATACACAATTATAAGTAGTATAACGCTTTTGGCGGGATTTGTAAATCAGAAGAGTCAACAGACAAAAACAAAAAAGCCAGCCAGACCCGAAGGCCCAGCTGGCTTGTGCCATTATAAATATTCGCGCTGCCGCGTCAGGCCTTTGCCGCCTGCGCGTCGTGCGCTTTCTCGATGTCCTTTTCCTTCTGCAGCTTTCTGCGCACCACAAAGTAGGCCGGAATGAGGAAGAAGCAGGCAAAGAACCATGCCACCGGGCTTGCGATGCAGGCCGCAAAGTAGCCCCACAGCGGCACGAACCAGAAACCCACCATGGCGCGGGCGATCATCTCGGCCACACCGGCAAACATGGCAAGGCCGGAGAAGCCCAGACCCTGAATGGTGTAGCGGTAGATAATGAGCACCGCCAGCGGGATGTAGAATACGCTGTTCCAGAAGATGAAGCTCTGGGCATTGGCCATGATGGCGGTCTCGCTGGCATCCAGGAACAGGCCGATGAGCAGCTTATCCGTCACGCGCAGGATGAGGAAGGAAGCCACACTGTACACGCAGCCAATGCCCAGGGCGGTGTTCACGCCGCGGTTCACGCGGTCCAGATCCTTCGCGCCCATATTCTGGCTGGTGTAGGTGGTCATGGCGGTGCCGATGCTCTCCAGCGGCACGCAGAGGAACTGCGCAGCCTTGCCGCCGGCGGTCTGCGCGGCCACGATGTCGCTGCCCAGACCGTTCACCGCGCCCTGCAGCACCACGCTGCCAATGGCGGTAATGCTGCACTGCAGGCCCATGGGAAGGCCCATGGCGCAAAGCTTTGCGCAGTGGGTTAGGCTGAAACGGCCCTCTTCCCTGCTCCAGCGCAGCTCCGGGTAGTGGCGCATGATGTACAGCAGACTGCCAAGGCCTGCCGCCGCCTGACTGAACACGGTAGCAAAGGCCGCACCGAATGCGCCCATGTTGAGCACAATGATGCAGGCAAGGTCCAGCCCGATGTTCAGCACGCTGGCCACCAGCAGAAAATACAGCGGGCGCTTGCTGTCGCCCAGTGCACGCATCAGGGCGCTGGTCACATTATAAAGCAGAGTGAAGGGGATGCCTGCAAAAATGGTG
>Ga0129310_1000588_pt1 | contig 41864 bp, 45 predicted proteins | sample Go1ome_2_FD_94433 | JGI IMG/M metagenome (GOLD analysis project Ga0129310, IMG submission 94433) | Western lowland gorrila individual fecal microbial communities from Wisconsin, USA - Go1022A metagenome | ecosystem: Host-associated > Mammals > Digestive system > Large intestine > Fecal | place... | reverse complement strand
CTTGCTTGCAAGCTTAGTTCGAAGGTATGCCTTGTGCTATGTGCCTGCTGCAACATGACACCACCCTAAAGCCGGGTTCACGACCTAAAACATGTGCGTCCGTCACTTACGCTGTGCAAGGGTAATTGTATCTAACTGCGAGATGGCATCATAGAAATGATGCGACCTGCAAAATCATTAAAGTTCTGTGTCTGAAGAACAACTCTTCCCGGACCGGTCAGCTTGGTAAGGAAAAGTCCCTCCCCTCCGAAGAAGATATTGCCAAGTCCCTTAACCGTCTCAATCTCATAGCTGACTGTTTTATCAAAAGCAACCACATTCCCGGTGTCAACTTTAATCACCTCACCCGGTGCCAATTCCTTTACGACCTGATCACCATCCACCTCAAGAAAGGCATATCCCGATCCCTTAATGTCCTCTAAAATAAAGCCTTCACCACCAAATAATCCGGCAGAGAATTTCTTAGTTAAGGTAATGGATACATCCACTCCTTCCTGCGCACATAGGAACGCTCTCTTCTGTGCAATAATCCCCGGTGTACCAGTCAGATTCACAGCAATCACATCGCCCGGAACTGTAGATCCGAATGCAACCTTTGCCCCATCCTTGTTCGATGTATACGTTGCCATAAATAAAGATTCGCCGGAAAGCATTCTTCCTAATCCCTTCATCAGACCACCCTTCGTATTGGTCTTCATCTCAATTCCCTCTGTCTGCCATACCATCCCACCACTCTGGGTATACATGGATTCTCCACGATCTAAAGTAATCTCCACCGCCGGTACTGTCTTTCCTACAATCTCATACTGCATAACCTTATCCTCCTCATACATATTTCTTATCAATCCACCAATCACAAAGTGAATTGACTGTATTATACTGTATTCACCCCACTTATACAATGTACGAATGAATCAGTATCTTAATCACACCCGAAAAATCACATTACAATTGGAACTTATAATCCTCTGGATTTGCGTGTGCAGGCCTTCATCGCCTCGAACACTGCACTTCTCATTCCCTTCTCTTCCAGCACCCGAACTGCTTCAATCGTAGTTCCGCCCGGAGAACATACCATATCTTTTAATTCACCCGGATGCTTGCCCGTCTCTAATACCATCTTGGCACTTCCAAGTACAGCCTGAGCTGCAAACTCGTACGCCTGTGCTCTTGGCATACCATCTGCTACTGCACCATCTGCCATGGCTTCAATAAACATGAATACATAAGCCGGAGAACTTCCACTTACCGAAGTTACTACATCCATTAAATGTTCCGGAATCACTTCACATTTACCAAATCCACGCAAGATACCGGTTACTGTATCTAACTCCTCCGGTGTTACGTTTTCATTGCTGCAGGCGGCCGTAATTCCCTCGCCTACCAGTGCCGGTGTATTCGGCATTGTACGAACGATCTTAACCGCCTTGCCAAACTGCTCACCTAACCATGCCAACGTCTTACCCGGAGCAATCGTAATAATCAACTGCTGTTCGTTCACAACATCTTTGATCTCTGCAATCACACTCTCATAAAACTGTGGTTTTACAGAAAGAACCAACACATCCACCTTACCTGCAACCTCTTTGTTATCGGTTGTCACTGTAATCCCCATCTCTCCGGCAATCTTATCGATGCTTGCCTGTGACAAGTCTGCTCCCATTATATCTTCTTTTGCTACAATATCATTACTAATAATTCCCTTGATCATTGCGGTAGCCATATTACCGCAGCCAATAAAACCTAACTTCATATTCATATCCTCCTGTATTGTAATCATACTTTTTTATTGTAGCACGAATCTCTGACATTGGCATCTAATTTTCCTTATTTTTACCTCATATTATATTAACATCCTAAGTTTTTATGAAATTGGTATCACTCCGTTGCCGACTTCACCAATGTGACAATCCCTCCAATGATAAGCAATACAATTGCGATATATATAGCGCCGGATAATGCCAATGCAATCAAAACAATCGGCAAAAAGACAACTGTAAATAGTATCTTCGTAATTCCCCATGCTGCCTTGATCGACCAGATCAGCAGCTTTCCAAAAACCATAATCATTAATATTATAAAGATAAGTGTAATCATATCTATCACTCCTTTAATTAATCATACGATTAATCTGCTCTTTCAATTCTGGAATGTCCTCCACCAAAGTATTCCATACAATCTCTAAATCGACATTTTCATAATCATGTGCATGAAGGTTTCTCATTCCTTTAATTGCATACCATGGTATCATATTATATTCTTCAATAAATTCATTTGATAATCTGCCAACCAATTCACCGATCTGGATTATACACATATTACAGGAATATTGAAATGATATATCATTTTCATACTTTGTAAAGTCAAAATTATATTTTTCTTTTAAATATTCAACATCATCGCAATATTGGACGATCTTTCCAAGTATTTCCTTATCACTATTCTTCATAAAGAATCACTCCTTCACTTTGAATATTTTCTAAAAATACCTTATCCTTAATTCCCGTCGTTACAACATCTACATGACATTTTAATTCCGCCTCCAAATCATATACAAATGCCATGTATTTTATCAAACTTGTCATTTTCCCCTTGTCTACAAAAATATCAACATCACTATCATCCGTTGCCTCTCCCCTTGCATAAGAGCCAAATAAATACATACGAGATATGCCGTGTTTTTCAGCAATTGGCACAGTTTTTTCCTTTATTTCCTTAATTGTATAACACATATCACACACCTCCTATATCACATTTTTAATTTTATCATCTATTGCCCTAGCAGACAATTCTTTTATTCATTCATTTCAGTAATTATGCCCTCTACTTCACATAGTACACATAATTCTCTTTTCTTGGAGCTGCCTCGCTCACCGGTGAAGCTGCATATCCTAATGCACAATGTCCGATTCCTTCATAGTCTCCTGCAATTCCAAGGTCACTCAGAATCTTCTTTCCGAATTCGCTCTCAAATTCTTCTTTTGCTCTGTGAATCCAGATACTTGAAATACCAAGGCTCTCTGCCGCATTCAACAGATTACCCATCACAAGCGAACCATCATACACATGGGTTGGCATATTCTTATCCGCTAACACGATCAATATGACCGGAGCCCCATAAAATGGATCGATATCCGCACCCATAATCTTTGCGTTCTCTGCAGATATCTGATCTCTCAGTTCCTTATTGGTTACCGCAATAATAATTGGACTCTGTTTTCCCATGCCTGTAGGCGCATAGGTTCCTGCCATAATAATTGCCTGCAAATCCTCTTCGGATATCCTCTTATCCGGATCAAATGCTCTACAGCTTCTTCTTGTTTCTAATACTTTCAATGTCTCATTCATTCTAAAATCCTCCTATGTCTATGATTTGATATTATTCTACAATTTCAACTCATCTATATATAATATAGCACGCTTCTACATCCGTCACAATCTAATTTAAAAATTGAATATTATATTCCAATGCAAAAGAAAAGCGCAAGCTCATAACTGAACTTACGCTTTTGGCACTCGTTACATAAAACATATAGCGGGCAATATCTTATAAATCTACGCTTCCCTGCTCACCGTCAGCGGTATAATATACTTTACCTTCTTCCGGCTTTACATAAATGTTAAGTTCTTTCACTGTCTTCTTACCAACAGCTGCAACAACCTTAGCAGTGATATCTGCTGTCGTTACCTCATATCCACAGCACTGAATATATACAGTCTCTGTCTTTTTTACAGCCGGCTTCTTAGCTGTTGTTGTCTTCTTTGCAGGAGCCTTCTTAGCTGCTGTCTTAGTAGCTGTTGTCTTAGCCGGTGCTTTCTTCTCTGCTGCCTTTGCAGCTGTTGCCTTTGCCGGTGCTTTCTTCTCTGCTGCCTTTGTAGCTGTTGTCTTAGCCGGTGTCTTCTTCTCTGCTGTCTTTGTAGCTGTTGTCTTAGCCGGTGCCTTCTTCTCTGCTGCCTTTGCAGTTGTCTTTGCTGCTACTGTCTTAGTCTCTGTTGTTTTTGTATCAGCCTTTGCTGCCTCTGCTGCTTTCGCTGCCTCTACTTTAGCCATAGCAGCTTTAACCTGATCTGCAGTACTCTTCTTTGTTGTTGCCATCTTAAATATCCTCCACTTTAATAAAAATATATGTATGTATAAAAAACTCAAGTTACACTTTAACAACCTCATACTACTCTATAAATTAAATATTTGCAACCTTTTCGCCCATTTTCTCTAGTATTTACAAGCATTTGAGAAAAAATGGAAAGTTTACAGACATTTTGCACAAAGAAAAAGAGGAACCTGTTCGAACACAGATTCCTCTTACTTCTTCCTATTCTATTACATATCTCTTACTTGAAGTATCTGTCAAGTAAGCCCTTAAGTGCTTTGCCATGTCTAGCCTCGTCACGAGCCATCTCATGAACGGTATCGTGAATCGCATCTAAGTTGTTCTTCTTTGCACACTTCGCAAGATCTACCTTACCTGCTGTTGCACCAAATTCACAATCAACTCTCCATGCAAGGTTCTCCTTGGTAGATGCTGTCATGTTCGGCTCAAGATCCTGTCCTAACATCTCTGCAAACTTAGCTGCATGCTCTGCCTCTTCATAAGCAGCCTTCTCCCAGTAAAGACCGATCTCCGGATATCCTTCCCGATGTGCAACACGCGCCATGCAAAGATACATACCTACTTCTGAACACTCGCCCTCGAAGTTAGCCTTCAACTGATCAAAGATAAACTTCTTGTCCTCTTCACTGATCTCCGGATTATTCTTAACCGTTGATGCATATACACCAAACTCATGCTCTGCTGCAAGTGCAAGCTCACCCTCTACTGCCTTGAACTTATCTGCTCCTACATGACATACCGGACACTCTGCTGGTGCCTGATCTCCTTCATACACATAACCACATACTGTACATACAAACTTCATAACGTTATCTCCTTTACTAATATATATTTTAATCAGATATACTGATCAATTGCGGTGCAATAACAGTAACAATTACTGTTATTGATATAATAACGTCATAAAATTAAAATGTCAAGCACATTTTTTCATCTAACGAGAATAATTTTCAGTACCAAAATCAAAAGACAACCAGACCACAAATTTCACAGCCACAATTGCAACACCTTCCCTGTTAATTCAACAGAATGTTCACAACCTCTTTGAGATTCATACCATTGGAAGCCTTAATCAGTACCACATCCTCCGGCCGGAGCGTTGCCATCAGATAAATGGCTGCCTCTTCATTATCTGAGAATGTATATACCTTAATCGGAGAATGATTCTCCTCTAACACGACTTTGATATTCTGTGCCAGTTCTCCTAACACTACCACTTCATCAACCGGCTTATCTAACAGGAATTGTCCGATCTCCCTGTGGTAAGCAATTTCATTCTCACCTAATTCAAACATGTCACCAAGCACTGCCACCCGTTTGCCCTCACATGGCATATCACATAGCACATTGATACTTGCCTTCATGGAATCCGGGCTGGCATTATAGGTGTCGTCAATCATCGTAAACTTATGCTCAAGATGGATGATTCTCTGACGCTGTCCCTCAAAGTCATGGAATGCACCTGCTGCCTGTTCCATTGAAATTCCATTCTCATGTGCAACCGCAATTGCAGCCACACAGTTGCCAACATTATGCTTACCAAGTGTATTCAGTGTTACCTCTACACGTTCCGATCCATGTACACAGGTAAATGTAGTATAGCTGTCATGATATATAATATCCGTTGCATAATAATCGCACCAGTCCTGCGTACCATAGAATAACGTCCGGCAGGTCAGATGTTCTGTCTCCACTGCGTCTTTCAGCAGGGTATCATCTCCATTTAAGAGCAGGGTTCCGCCCTCTTTCATGGAATGTACAATACAAAGCTTCTGTTTGCGGATATTCTCCTGTGTCTTCATGAACTCAATATGTGCTACACCGATCGTCGTAACAACTGCCATATCCGGCTTCACCATGTCCGACAGAACATCCATCTGTCCTTCCTCACTGATTCCTAATTCTAACACCGCAATCTCCGCATCACTACGCATACGGCTTAACGTAATCGGAACTCCAATCTGTGAATTCAGATTCTTCTCTGTATGATACGTATCCTTAGCCGAAGAAAGTGCCTGTGTGATCATCTCTCTGGTCGTTGTCTTACCTACACTTCCCGTCACCGCTACAACCGGAATGTCAATCAACCGTTCCCGGATTGCGGCTCCGATCCGCTGCAGGGCAGCAACGGTATCATCTACCCGGATATATGGCTTATCCGCTACCACTACTCCATTATGCTGTGAAGTCAGCGTAGCCGCTCCTACCTCTAATGCAGACTCGATAAAACGATGTGCATCGACCCGCTCTCCAATAATCGGAACAAACAGATCTCCTTCTTTGATAATCTTTGAATTGATACAGATATCGGTAACCGGTGTATTCTCATCACCGCAAAGCAATACACCACCTGTCATTGCCACGATATCCTTTACTGTGATATTCTCCATAACTACTCCATCTCTTTACTCTGTTGCATCATTTGTTCTATATATCTCGCCACTCCATCTTCTTCATTGGACGGAAGTACGGAATGTGCCATATTCTGAATCTCCGGATGTGCATTTGCAACGGCATAGAAGCAATCACTTGCCTCCCATAACGCCACATCATTCAGATTATCTCCAAAACTGATCACGCTGTCATAATGAGAACGTGCTCTCAGATAATTCAACGCTTCCTTCTTTGAAGCCTTATCACTATAGATCTCTAACATATAATAATCATCACTGTAAATGTCGGCATAGAACTCTGTCTTAACACCCTTCACAACAGAAAGTTCCCGATAGAAACCTTCTAATTTCTCCTTTGTTTCCCGTAGCATACAATAAATGATATCCTTACCGGCTACCAGACTTAAGTCAGCTACTTCGGTGAATTTCTTGTCATATTTCATGATCCGTTCATTCCGGAAATAATTCAATGATGTCGATTTCACACTATCATAGTATGCACAGAATGTATCATCCGTCAATCCATACAGAAAACAATCCAATCCTCTTGTCTTAATAAGACCCAATAAGACCATAACCGTCTCTTTCTCCATAACTTCTTTCTTCAGATACTTCTTTGTTGCCATGTCATAGACTAATACACCATTCATCATCATTACCGGAAGCTGCAAATGCAGTGGTTCTACAATCCTAAGTGCCGTTGTTGGTGTTCTCGCTGTAGATACTGTAAAATCCAATCCCTGTGCAATTGCCCGGTTGATCACATCTATAGTCACATCACTTAATTCTGCCTGCTGATTCAGCAGTGTCCCATCCAAATCACTTACATATAATCTCTTCATTCGTACTCCTCACGTTCTCTGATCTGCTTACCGATCCATCTATCTTCCGTATTATACCTCTTTTTTTCGTTGCACGCAATCTTATTGCAGATTTCCCCATAAGCGTCGGATCCGTTCTTCTACCGTCTGTAATGTAACTACTTCATAATCATCCCATTCTGCCGGAAAAGTGTCTACAACCTGTCTGGTCACAAAACGGTCATCTAATAACAGGATCACACCTTTGTCTTCCATCGTGCGGATCACCCTTCCCGCTGCTTGCTGCACCTTGTTCATTCCCGGATACAGATAGGCATATGCAAAACCTTTTCCTTCCCGTTCCTCAAAATAATGCTGTTGAATCTCCCTTTCGTTGCAGACCATTGGCAACCCGGTTCCGATCACCGCAGCTCCAACCAGTCTTTCTCCGACCAGATCAATTCCCTCTGAAAAGATACCTCCTAAGATACAGAACCCCAGCACAGGATCTTTTCCTGCCGCAAACCGCTCCAGGAATTGCTCTCTTTCCTCTTCGGTCAAGTGCGCGGTCTGCTTCACCACTTCAATATCCGATAACAGTCCTAAGCTCATTGCCATATCATAGACATCCTCCAACATCTTATAGGATGGGAAAAACGCCATATAATTGCCACGTTTCCCATGCACCATAATATCCAGATATCTTGCCATCCGTTCATATTGTGCCGGTCCCCTTGCCTTGTACCGACTACTGACATCATTTCCCACAAGCAGTCCACGGTGTTCCTTTGGAAACGGCGAAGGAATATAGATGGCATAATCCTCTTCTTCATCGTGCAGCAGCTCCTTATAATACTGAATCGGAAGCATGGTTGCTGAGAAGAACACGGTCGCATTTCCTTTCTCAATACATTCGCTTAGATTATGTGCCGGATGGATACAGTATAACTTCACCATAAAAGACTGGTCATTGACCTGTTCCCCATAGATCTCATAACTCTCATCAACCAGTTCATAGATATTGATGAATTGATTGATCGTAAAATAGAAGTCAAGAATCTCCTCCTGATGCGGCTTCAACGCTCCAATCTCCTTGCTCTCTTCTAAGAAAGACTCAAATTGTGCCTGAAGACGTATCAGCTTCACATACAATGATTCCATATCCTCAATCATTACATAGCCCTTTGCCGTATCGCATTCCTTCTTAAATGCTAACATCTCTTTATTACATGCTGCCAGTAACCGTCCGATCTTCGCATGATACGGTAGCAACAGCTTACGCATAGCAAGGAAGTCCTCCTTGTGGATTGCTGCACTGTACATGGAAGATGCACGATCCACTAAGTTATGTGCCTCGTCCACTAAAAAGATATAGTCTCCTTTTGCTCCCTCACCAAAATACCTGCGCAGCTTTACCCTTGGATCAAACACATAATTATAATCACAAATAATCCCATCTACAAACAGACTGACGTCCAATCCTAACTCAAATGGGCAGACCATATGCTTATTCGCATATTGTAGCAGAATATCTCTCGTGATATTATATTCATTCGTCACACAATCATAGATTGCCTTATTGATCCGGTCATAATGCCCTTTCGCATACGGACAAGTCTCCGGATCACACGTCATCTCCTCTAACGGACAGATCTTTTCCTTGGCTGTGATCATGACGCTTTTAAAATGCAGCCCCTGACCTCTTAGAATCTCTAAGCTGTCTGCCGCAACCCCTCTTGCAATCGTCTTCGCTGTCAGATAGAACAGCTTCTCGCCATAACCATCCCCCATTGCTTTCACTGCCGGATATACCGCCGCCATTGTCTTACCAATCCCGGTTGGTGCCTGTACAAACAGATTCCTTTGATTCTTAATGCTGACATACACCATTCCTGCCATATCCTTCTGCCCTGCGCGATATGTATATGGAAATGCCAGTTCCTTTAGGGATGCATTACGAAGGGTCCGGTTGTCAACCTCAAACTGCGCCCATTTGCAGTATGCATCCACCAGTTGTTCAAACCATTCCGAGATCTCTGTAAACGAATATAACTGCCGGAACCGTCGGATCTCCTCCGTATCGAGATTACAGTATGTCATCTGCACGGTGATCTCATCTAGTGCATGCTCTTTCGCGTAAATATATGCATAGCACATCGCCTGTGCCTGATGCACAAAAATAGGACATTCCATATGCTCTAGCTTCTTATACACACCCTTGATCTCATCAATCGTCACGCTGCTTTCTTCCGTCAGAATCCCATCTGCCCTGCCCTCTATCGTCAGTTCAAAATCCGGCTTTGTAATTGTAATCGAAAGGGGTACTTCTGCCTCATAGTTAAGTCCCATCTTTCCCTGGATCTTGCGATGGATCCGGCTGCCCTCTAACATTGCGTTCTTCGAGAAACTGCCGTCTCCACTCGCAATATCTCCACTTCGAAAGATGAACTCCACTAAGCTTCGTACTGAAATGTGCATCTCATACATATGTCATGTCCTTTATTCAGATGTTTCCTTTCACAGAAACATAACTACCTATAATGAAGGCTACTGTCTATACATCCTTTTGCCATAAAATCTCTCTAATATCCGACTTCTCCCTATAAACAGGATTATCGCTGATCGGAATATACAATTCTCGTTCCCGTCACCTTTGCATTTGCTTCATCGGTCAGCAAGGCAAGCAGCTTCAAACCAAAATCAATACAGGTTCCCATACCACGGCTTGTAATAAACTGTCCGTCTACAACAACCGGATCGGTCAGTTTATTCGCACCGATCAATCCGTCTTCCATACCCGGATAACAGGTTGCGTTCTTACCTTCTAACAATCTCATCTCGCCATACACAGTCGGTGCCGCACAGACGGCTGCAAGATACTTCCCTTCTCCATGATACTGTTCGATCAGACGTGTTAAGCCTTCATGAGCCTTCAAATTCGTTGTACCAGGCATTCCTCCTGGAAGGATCAGCATTTCTCCCACAGTCAGGTCTGTCTCATCAAATAACAGATCCGCACGAATGGTAATTCCATGTGAACCCATTACATCATAATCGCCAGTCACAGATACTGTCTTACACTCCACCCCGCCACGGCGTAGCAGATCAACAACGGTCAACGCTTCTACCTCTTCAAATCCTGTTGCAAAAAATAAATATGCTGTCTTCATATGTGATTCCTCCTATTCCTGCACAATAAACACTAAATCTATTATAGCATATGCACTTCCGCAATGCTATAATAGATTCCAGAACATAACGCTCTCCTACAACGTGAGTGAAAAGAAAAATATGAACAAGGAGGAGATCCACATGGAGATCGAACGCAAATTTCTAATAGAGAAAGATTCACTGCCGGATCACTTAGAAGCATATCCGCATAGCTGCTTAGAGCAGGCATACATCATCACTAATCCGGTACTGCGTGTCCGTCAAAAAGATGATCAATATATCTTAACCTACAAAGGGGAAGGTTTGATGGCCCGCGAGGAAGTAGAATTCCCGTTGCCACAGGAAGCATACAAAAAACTCCTTGCTAAAAGCGAAGGAAACATTATAACGAAGACCCGGTATAAGATTCCGGAATCGAACGGTCTTACGATTGAATTAGATATCTTTCATGGAATGTTTGAGGGATTATTCCTCGCCGAAGTAGAATTTGCAGATAAACAGTCTGCTCTGTCGTACGAACCGCCGGCATGGTTTGGAAAGGAGGTAACAAATACCTCTGTTTTCCACAACTCTACCTTAAGCCAGATGAATCCAACGGATGCCGCACGCCTTATAGAATCTCTATAGGGCGTCCTGCTCCATCTTCATTGTCATAATTGCTTTGTTCATCAGGATCACAGTTACAAGCATGTTAAAGGCACTTCCTGTAAGCACTAACATGACTGAACCAATGCAATACGTAACCGCCATAACAATAGAACCAAACGCCTGTGCAAACAACGCAATCTTATATACTTTCCCAAAGGTAAGATCCATCATCATTGTCTTTGATAGCAGATACATGACGACTGCATAGAAGATTGCAGCGAACAGATATTTTGCTAACACAAACAGATACACAAACAGGTACACGATTACCATCATCACGTAGAACATAGCAGATGCATCTGCTAATGTTGCATTGGATATCGTAAGTTCCTTATAATCTGAGAACTTCTCTTCCTGAACTAACTTACCGATTCCCGTCACTTCATTATATAACAACACATTGGATTTACTCACCATAATGGCTTCCACTACATTTGCCGGAATATCATCCTTGGTGAACTTCTTCTTGCTGGTATCTACAAGAATATACACGCCCATGGAATTATCCTGCTGTTCAATCTTCTCATCTAAAGTAAATACCCCATCTTTCAAAGAAAACTGAGGAATCTGATTCTCTATCATATTCCGGATACCACCCATGCCTGCCACGGCACCTAATGTCGGAATTGCATATTGAATAAATGAAACTAAAAAGATTACAAGTGCAAGAAAACCGATCACGCTGCCACTTTTTAATTGCAATAATTTTCCATACTCCTTTGGTGTGAACATCGCTGTGATAAAACGATCTGCCATACTCATTCTCTGCTGCTCATCCTGATTATTATTCTCTGGATTCGTATAGTCCATAGCATCCTCCATCTACTCTTCCATTTCCACATCCGGAACCGGAAGAATCATTGTAATTACAGTCCCTTTTCCCGGTCGTGACACCACTTCTGTCTGTGCACCACATTGCTGTTCTAAATGGTCTAATATCACCTTAAGTGATGTCATATGCTCTTTCTTGAACCTTCCCATCTCAAAACCAATGCCATCATCAATGATCTGGATCGCATAACCTTCCTGTCTCTCATAGGTACGAACCACGACATTACCTGCATCCTGCTTTCCGGCAATTCCGTAAACAACCGCATTCTCCACCATCGGTTCGATACATCTTCTCGGAACCCGAAATTCCTTCACTTTACATTCTACCGCAAAAGACAAGTTGGGATTCCGTGTCTTTTGTAACGTCAGATATGATAATATATGCTCTAATTCTTCCTCAAACGGAATCATCTCAAATGGCTGTTTCATAGCTTTCAGATTATCTCGAAAATAGACTGAGATATAGTATAACATCTTCGCACTATTTACGGAACCACTTTTTATCAGATTCTGCAAAGTATGAAAAGCGGCAAACAATAGATTCGGATTGAATTCCTCAATCACCTGCTCCCGGTTCGTATCCTGCGATACCCCCTCCTGTTTCTCCTTCTTTTCCTTCCGTAATGCCTGCCAAAGTGTACCAAAAAGAACTACTCCTTCATAAAGAATGCCCCCGGCAATCATATATACCGGCATTGTCGATGTCCCTCGCTGCATGATCTGATGCAGCATCTGCAAAAACATTCCGGACAAAAGCACCCCGTGTGCTGCCAAAATGAGGCGGTTATCTTTGCGTTTAGATACACCTAATACAACCGTACACCCAACAAAAATGATTATACAAAGTCCTGCTGAAAGAATCCGTATTGTATCGAAATGCAGCAGCGAAAATCCCTGTAATACCATAACACTAATATAAAAGATGCTGCACACCAAACATCCCATATCAAGCAGAGATAACATATGTTTCTTATAGGTAACACTACGCACAAGCAGTATGTGAACAATTGCAACAATTATAAATATAGCTGACCATAACAGATACCAGCCAATCTCCCAACGAAAGGCCATTCTTACCAACCGGCTCTCTCCCAGGAAAATGCAGCCGATTCCAAACAGCTCCATCACGCTATACAATAATGGTCTCTTATTACGTATCCGATTATACGCCAACAGCCAGACTACAAAGAAGCAGGCACTTCCTAAAATGAGAATTTCTCCAACAATCACATCATATCCATTCTCCAGCCAGGCTGATAGTTTCACTTGTGAATAATTTCCTTCATAGATTCCCTGTAATGTAATCTCATTCCGTTCCATTCCGGTTAACTGAATCTGCAGAATCTGATCTTGATACTGTGGAGCAATTGCAATCACATGTCTTGCCGGAAGATATCCTTCCTTTTCACTACTCTCATACAGCAGTTCTCCTTGAATCAATGCGCTGATCTGCTCCTGTTTCGTATCTATTACAACATATGTTGTAGTCTGGCCCATATCCGGGACTTTATGTGTCAACGTAACAGTATTACCTTTCTCCACCCGGAAAGTTGCCGGCAGATTCACCACCTGCTGAATCGTATTATCTATTTTATTATTCTTCTCCTGTTGATATGTCTGCAACAGTTTTGCATCCGTTGTCTGATAAGAAGCAATCCACCCTTGTGAATAATCAGACAATCCTTCCAGTTCTCCTTTGAGCCCCGCTGACGGTTTCTCAAACAAAGCAAAAAAGCAGAGCAGCAAAAGTGTTGCCCCGCATAACCCTCCTAAGAGAATATGAAGTTGTTTATCTGATAAATGAAACATACATCCATCTCCTCACTATCCAATCTATTCCGATATTTTTATATTTCTACCCTGCCACTTAATTACTCAAAAGACAGGATCAGATTAAATGATAATGCTTCAAAGCATTTGCAATTCCATCCTCTGTCACATCCGTTGTAACATATTCTACAACCTCTAATACCTCTGGCACTGCATTCCCCATACCGACAGAGTGTGGCACATATTGCAGCATTTCCATATCATTGATCGAATCGCCAAACGCATAACAATCCGAAAGGCTTGCCCCAAAATGATCCATTACCTGTTGGATCCCGGTTGCCTTGCTGTGTCCAAGCGGAACCGCCTCGATCACCTGCCTCCCATGCGGAATCAGGTTACATACATTCGAAAACACCTTCTGAAACCGTTCCGCATCACTATCTGACATCTGCGAAGTAGTAAATTTATCATAAACCAACTCAGGATCATCAATCGTTCCAATCGGCAGCTCCACATTTTTTGAAAAATAATCATAGATATATTCCATAAAGCCGCCTTCTCCATAATCCCCGTCGATAAATAACCGGTCTTTTCCCTCAAACACGGTCTGATATCGCATCTCATGTAACAGATCGGCGTATTGTCTGCATGTTGTCTTTGGCAATGAAGCGTGAAACAATTCCTGTCCTTCATACTCAATATACGTTCCACATCCGCACACCATTCCATCAAAGGCAAAAGACCGCAGATTGCGGTCAATTGCCGTCTTCACTCTGCCTGTATTGATAAAGATCTTATGTCCATTGGCTTTTGCCTGCAACAGTGCTTCCTTTGTACTCTCCGGCATACGATGCTGTTCATCTAACGTGATCAACGTTCCATCAATATCAAAAAATAAAAGTGCTGACATTAGAATCCCTTTCTTTTCTTCCTGTTATCAGGTTCTAATTAATCCGTTCTCCGTTCAGACTACATTTGTTTTAAGAGATTGACCATCTCAATCGCACCCAAAGCGCAATCATAACCCTTATTACCTGCTTTCGTTCCTGCGCGCTCAATTGCCTGCTCAATATTCTCTGTTGTTACAATACCGAACATAACCGGAATTCCTGTCTGTAACGAAACCTGAGCAACACCCTTAGATACCTCATTACATACATAATCATAATGACTGGTTGCACCACGAATTACCGTGCCAAGACAGATTACAGCATCATACTTTCCTGACTCTGCCATCTTCTTTGCAGCAACCGGAATCTCAAATGCACCCGGAACCCATGCTAAGGTAATGTTATCTTCCGGAATATCATGACGGGTTAATCCATCCATTGCACCACCAATGAGCTTTGACACGATAAACTCGTTAAATCTTGCGGCAACAATTCCGATCTTCATATCATTTGCAACTAATTTTCCTTCTAATGTGTTCATACTTCTAACTCCTTTTCTATGCATATATTTTATATCATTTTCTGTTGATACAACTACTCCTGTTGTGACATCATTTCTTCTATATTCCTCTGTATATTTACTTATAATTCAGCAGGTGTCCCATCTTATCCTGCTTCGTCTTCAGATAAAATGCATCATATTTGCCTGGTTCCATGACGATTGGCACACGTTCCACAATGCTTAATCCATATCCTTCTAATCCATACACTTTAAGCGGATTATTCGTCATCAATCGAAGCTCCTTCACACCAAGATCAACCAGAATCTGTGTTCCAATCGTATAATCTCTGGCATCCTCCGGGAAACCTAATTCCAGATTCGCTTCCACGGTATCTAACCCCTGATCCTGTAACTGATATGCACGGATCTTGTTGATCAGACCAATTCCTCTGCCTTCCTGACGAAGATATAATAATACACCACGACCTTCTTTGGCAATCATTTTCATTGCGGCATCATACTGCTGTCCACAATCGCATCTTGCCGAACCTAATGCATCACCGGTCAGGCACTCAGAATGTACTCTGCAAAGTACCGGCTTACCATCTGTAATATCACCCTTTACAAGTGCCACATGATGTTCCCCATTCAGCTTATTCACATATCCATAGATCGTAAATTCTCCATAACGGGTTGGCATCTTCGCATGTGCCACACACTCGACAAATACTTCATGCTCTTTGCGGTACTGAATGAGGTCTGCAATCGTTCCGATCTTAAGATCATGCTTCTTGGCAAATGCGATCAGATCCTCTTTTCGTGCCATCATACCGTCTTCCTTCATAATCTCACAGCAAAGTCCAACCGGCTTAAGTCCTGCTAACTTCATAAAATCAACGGTTGCCTCGGTATGTCCCTGACGCTCAATGACACCACCCGGTCTTGCCTCTAATGGGAACATATGTCCCGGTCTGCGGAAGTCTTCCGGCTTTGCATCCTCCTCTACAAACTTACGGGCTGTAATACCTCTCTCATATGCCGAGATACCGGTTGTTGTACTTACATGATCCACTGATACGGAAAATGCCGTACAATGATTGTCCGTATTAGTAATACACATCTGCGGCAGGTTCAGTTTATCCGTATAACTTGCATCCATTGGCATACAGATCAAACCTCTTGCATAACTTGCCATAAAGTTGACATTCTCTGTCGTGGCAAACTCTGCTGCACAGATCACATCTCCTTCATTTTCTCTGTTCTCATCATCTAAAATGACGATGCATTTTCCAGCCTTCAGATCTTCGGCTAATTCTAATGTTGTATTAAATTCTGACATAATGATCTCCTTTCCATTCCGTCATCCTCTTATTATGCTCTATTGACTGCCTGCTCATCAGGCAAATCCATTCTTGGCTAAAAAATCCATGGATATTCCACTTTTTGTAGTTTCTTCTTCCACACCGGTTTCATAATGCATTAATTTATCAATATATTTCCCCACTATATCATTTTCGAGATTCACAATGTCTCCCGCTTTCTTTGATAACAATGTGGTGTGTGCTGCAGTATGCGGAATCAGGGATACTTTGAAACACGTATCATCCACATAGGCAACGGTAAGCGATACGCCATCAATGGCAATCGAACCTTTCTCGATAATATATCGCAACAACTTGGCAGACGTCTTGACTGTTACCCAGACCGCATTGTCTTCTTTCACAAAACTCTCAATCTGCCCGGTTCCATCAATATGTCCACTTACGATATGTCCGCCAAAGCGCCCATTTGCTGCCATGGCACGTTCCATATTCACCTTACTGCCTTTCGATAACGCTCCCAGCGAAGAACGCCGCATGGTCTCCGGCATCACATCTACGATAAAAGTGTTCGACGTCTTCTCTGTAACCGTCAGGCAAACCCCATTTACCGCAATGGAATCTCCAATATGCATATCTTCAAAGATCAGATTACCCTGCAATGTCATCTTTGCCGCTTTGGCTCCATGACTGATTGACACGACAGTCCCTAATTCTTCTACAATACCTGTAAACATGTTCTCACTTCCTAACATAAAAAAGTCCTGAAGATTCATACTCCAGGACTTAACTTCTTACCATCATTCTATCGGACTTCCCAACTTCTATTATATGCGATTCTACAAAATCCACGCACCATCTGTTCCATCCGCTCTTCTTCCATCCAGACTATACTGTCGGCACCGGAATCTCACCGGTTCCTGCCTTACGGCTCGCGGGCTTAGAAAGCAATGCTTTCCTTACCGCCGGTGGGGACTTGCACCCCGCCCTGAAGAATAATTCATTTGTCGGTGCTTATTATAACGCGTCATACTAAGATATGCAAGTGGGTATTTGCATTTTCCAATTATTTCCCATATATCTATTACAGGACATCATACGTCAAAAGGATATCTTCTCCAATCTTATCTGCGGTTAATAATTGGCACTTCATTCCGTCTGTTGCCAATTCTACCCCTTCTCCACCAACCGGAGTATAAAGTCCAGCACCGCCAAATAATCTCGGTGCCACATACACCTCGATCCGCTTCACAATCCTTTCCTGCAATGCCGCATAATTAAGGGTAGAACCACCTTCTAATAAAATACCATCAATCTGTCGTTCACCTAGTTTCACCATAAGATTGAACAGATCCAATCTGCCAGCCTGTTCTGCCACAACCAAAACCTCAACTCCCTGCTGCTCTAACGCCTGTTTCTGTTCGTTCCAGAACCGCATATACTCGGCATGCGGTTCAACCGTTGCAACAATCGTTGGAATCTCTTTCGCCGTTGTCACCACCTGACTTGACAACGGAATCCGCAATTTGGAATCACAGATAATGCGGATCGGATTGCGTCCATCCGGAATCCGGCAGGTAAGCATGGGATCATCATTTAATACCGTTCCTATTCCCACCATGATTCCCTTTAATGCATTTCTTGTCTGCTGCACCCTTGCTCTCGATTCCTCTCCGGAGATCCACTTGGAATGTCCGGTTCTCGTAGCGATCTTACCATCTAATGTCATCGCATATTTCATCAATACATAAGGTGTCTTTGTTTTAATATAGTGAAAGAAAACCGGATTCAATGCATCACATTCTTCTTTGAGAACTTTTGTCTCAACCTCTATCCCTGCATCCCGCAGTTGCCGGATTCCCTTTCCTGCCACAAGTGCATTCGGATCATTCGAACCCACATATACTTTACGGATACCATGTTCTATGATTGCCTGCGTACATGGCGGCTGCTTTCCCTGATGACAACACGGCTCTAAGGTTACATACATCTCTGCTCCTTTTGCATCCTCTGCGTTTCCTAGATTGCGAAATGCATTGCGTTCTGCATGGAGATCTCCGTACTTTGCATGATAACCTTCACTAATAATCTGACCATCCTTTACAATAACCGCTCCCACTAACGGATTCGGATTCACCTTGCCAACTCCTAATTTTGCCAATTCAATTGCCCGACGCATATATTTCTCTTCCATTACAATCTGCTCCTTACTTCATTCACTCGCTGACATTTATGTACCACTTTATACTGGCACAACTTATCATACAACCCTGCCTACTATCTTTTAGCATATATTCGCTCTTATCCTTTTGTCAAGACTATCCTTTACCGATAATGTAATCTGTTTCTACTATTTGATAAATATTTTTAATTCTACATGGAATATTCCTTGAAACCCATCAATAAATAGGATAAAATAGATTTAATTATGAGATTGCACAACATAATGAATTATAATTTGGGAGGTTAAGATATGAGATTAGTAACACGTTCTGATTTTGACGGACTTGCCTGCGGAACACTTTTATTAGAAGCAGGTGTAATTGATTCCTGGACATTTGCACATCCAAAGGACTTACAGGATGGATTAGTTCCAATCGATGAGAATGATTGTCTTGCCAACGTTCCTTTCGTAGAGGGCTGTGGGCTGTGGTTTGATCACCATTCCAGCGAACATGAACGCCAACAATTAGAAGGAAAGTATAAGGGAGAAAGTCGTATTACTCCTTCCTGTGCTAGAATCATTTATGAATATTACGGTGGAGAAGAACGTTTTTCCCATTTTGATGAGATGATGGCCGCCGTTGACAAGGTAGATTCCGGTAACCTTACGATTGACGAAGTGCAGAATCCAACCGGATGGATCTTGATCGGATTCTTAATGGATCCTCGTACCGGTCTTGGAAGATGGCGTAACTTTACAATACCAAACTACCGTCTGATGGAAGAGCTGATGCAGGCTTGCCGTACCATGAATACCGAAGAGATTCTCAATCTTCCTGATGTCAAAGAACGAATCGAAGTCTACTTTGAACAGACCGAAAAGTTCAAAGAGATGGTTAAGGCCCACACCCGTGTTGAGAAAGATGTTATCATCTCTGATCTTCGTGGTGTAGATCCAATCTATTCCGGTAACCGTTTTATGATCTACAGTATGTATCCGGAACAGAATATCTCTGCCTGGATCGTCAATGGCAAAGGTGGCAAGGGATGCTCTGCCGCAGTCGGCTACAGTATTCTGAACCGTACCTCTAACGTAGATGTCGGAAGTCTTATGTTAAAATATGGCGGTGGCGGTCACAAAGCAGTCGGTACCTGCCAGTTTACAGATGAGAATATGGATACTGAGCTTCCGAAGATGTTAGACGAGCTTATCAACGGAGTTCACTAATGCACTTTCACCTTTCAGGATAACAGCAAACATACCTATCAGGTGCCTGCATCAACAACAGGACAACTGCATGCGAATCCGTAACGCAATGCCTGAGACCTTAGCAGGTGCCTGCAATGGGGGATAATATTTAATTCCGGATCGTTCCCTTGCGAATATTCTCCTGAAGGATCTGATCAATCACCTCAAATAGTTTTTCAGAACCACGGCGTGTCTTCTCCTGTCTTCCATACACCTGTGCCGCTGAAACACTATGTTCCCTCCAGTCGCTGCCGCCATTACTGTTATTAAGCATTAATGGCTGCAGATTATCCATCGCATGTGCAAACTTCGATTCCGGGGTCTGAAACGCCTCAAACTCATCAAATAACTGAATCAGTTCTTCTTTCTGCTCCTTAGGCAGCAGTGAAAAGATTCTATCCTTTGCTGCATCTTCCCTTGCTTTCTGCGTTTTCAGATTCTCGGCATCGTATGCATAGGTATCCCCTGCATCAATCTCTACAATATCATGGATCAGACACATCAACATAACCCTTGCAACATCAATCGGTTCATTGGAATATTCTTTCAATATATATGCCATAATTGCCATATGCCAGGCATGCTCTGCATCATTTTCATTTCTGCCATGTCCGGAAAGATGCGTCTGCCGGAAAATATTCTTCTCCTTATCAATCTCTAATGCAAAATCTAACTGTTGTTTTAATCTCTCATCCATATCTTCTTCCTGTTCCTCTCATCTACATACAATTCCTGTTCACCCGCACGCTTTTTGACCTGCAAGAACTACCTGCCACATTATCTTCGGCATTCTATTGAAAACACAACTCTTTCATCTGAATCCGGTCACTGCCCCGATATACCAGATAAAGCGGATGCGTTCCATCCGTGATTGTAACCGGTACAAAAATCTGCATCCATCCTTCTTCTAACTTGTCTTCTAATGCAAGCCGCCCCACCGGCACGCTCTGATCTTCCACATATACCTCAAGGGAAGAAGCCGGAATATGCCGTCCACAGGACATTTCCTTCTGACAGCGCTTTACTTCTTCATCACAACGCTCATCCAGGCGCACCGGACCCTCATATACAACCCGGTTGTGTTCTGTCTCTTTCCGAATGGTAATTCCTACCTGCGTTACCCCCTTGAAGTCAAAATATTTGTATCCGATTGTTGTTCCATTCTCAATCTCCGCAAGGAACCTTTCATCCCCACGGTGGGTAACATTTGGAAACAGCATCGTATAGATACTGTTCGAGCCGGTCGGCATATGTCCATTCGTTAAGTTACAGCAGATCACTGCCGGATAACTTCCCTCTGCCCGAAGAGGTCCCTCATTCAATCCACAGCTTGTAATCTCTACCTGTGGAATACTGCCATCCTCCCTGATAGCAATCTTCTCTGCACAGGACTGTCTGCTGTAATCCGACTTATGTGTCAGACGATGATAGAACACATACCATTGTCCCTCAATCTCCACGATACTTCCATGTGTCGTCCCTGTCATATTCACCCGGTCAGCGGCCGTTCTTCCCTGATAACCGACATCTCCATTTGACACGATCGTTCCACCAAAGACAAAATCGCGATCCGGATAATCACTCGTGGCATAACACAATTCATGATTCAGCCAGGAAGAATAGATAAAATAATACTTCTCACCTACTTTTCGCATAGAAGAACCTTCAAAGAAAGGATGCTCCTCAAACCCGGTTCCTTTCACCCGATACGGAATAATATGATGTGGAGCTTCTTTCACTGTCACCATGTCATCCTCTAACACTAATGTTACCGGTCCCATAATACTATCCGGATATGAAAGAATCTCCTCTCTTGTCCGTCCAAACATCTCCATCTCAATCTGCATAGCTTCCTCATTCGTCGCAATATCCGTATCTTCCTCATAACTATACTGCGTACCATAATAAAGACGGATCGTCCCATTGTCATTGATAACTGCCGGATCAAAACAGATATACCGCATCATTAACGTTCCATCTGCATTCCTGACGTAGTCCAAGAATTCAAACGGGCCGGCCGGACTGTCACTCACCGCTACACTGATCGGTCTGGTGTAACCGCCTTGCCCGTAATCACCGCCCATGCAATAATAGAGATAATACTTTCCGTCATTGCCCTGCACGACATCCGGAGCAAACATATACGGAAGCTTCGGATAATACGGATCCTGTGATGCCTTGTAGATAACCCCCTCATATCTCCAATCTGACAGATCATCTACCGGTGCCGAATATGTCACATAATCTTCCATACAAAAGGTATACCCACCTTCTCTGTCATGAGATCCATAGATATATACGCGATCTCCGAATACATGCGGCTCCCCATCCGGAATATATTCATGTAAAGGCAAATAAGGATTATATACTTGTTGTTTCTGCATTTGATATGTCCTCCGTAATTCTGTTTTCATATAACCGGCTTCATCATCCCGTAAGCAAACTATGATACTTGCATTATACACTCGATTTCATAGCGAACACAAGCACAATTGATATTCCCGTTATCAAACTTCGTGAGTTCTATCAACCGGCCATGATTTTCTGAGTGCCACATAAGAGATCAGAAAATTTGCAAGCCATCCGGCCGGTACAGCAAGCCAGACAAATGCAATACCAAAACGAGGTGCACAGATTAAAGCAACTGCCAGGCGGATTGCAAGGTTTACCATGTTTGCAATGAGAAATGGCCGCATGATTCCAAGTCCACGAAGGACTCCATCGGTTGCCATCTTGATACCCATGAAAATGAAAAAGTATCCTAACCATCTCATATAATTCCCGGACACCTGATATGCCAAGGCCGTTCCATCTTTTCCCAGAAACAACGAGGAGATCTGCGTGTGCAATGTTTCAATGACTATGAAGGCAGGAACAGCAAAACATAGATCTAACACCAGTGCAGCATGATACCCTTTCTTGATACGTTCAATCTTCTTTGCACCAAGGTTCTGGGAAACATACGGTGAAACTGCATTTCCAATGGATACAAATATCAATGAAAAAACATTCTCTACCCGCATCGTTGCCGCATACCCTGCGAGTGCCTGTGTGCCAAAGGGATTGACAACTGCCTGTACGATCATCATACCAATCGACACTGTCGACTGCTGAAGAACTGAAGGTATAGCAATCCGAAGCATGGAATGCAGTTCCCACCTGTCAAACCAGCTAAAGTGACTTTTATACCGACGCATCCGGCTAAGGAAAATCAAAAGTGAAAATACTGCGGAAATGCCCTGCGCAATGAGTGTTGCAAGTGCTGCTCCGAACACACCGAGACCAAGACCTGCCACCATCCACAGATCCATAAATATATTTAAAACAGAAGAAAATATCAAAAGCCCCAACGGAATCTTTGATTCACCAATCGAGGTGAACATCGTTGAAAGGATGTTGTACATAAACAGAAACAGAAATCCCACAAAATAAACACGAAGATACAGTACCGCTTCCTCCATGATATCAGCAGGTGTCTGTAACAGACTCATCATTGAACGGGAAAAACAAAAGCCAAAGACACCTAGAAGTATGCTTAGAACCAGAAAACTGATCAAGGATGTGGATACAATTGTTTTCATTTTGCTATAATCTCTGGCTCCAAAATAACGGCTCACGAGCACGCCGGCACCTACGCCGGCACCCAATGCCACACAAATGAAAACATTAGTAAGTGCAGCACAGGCACCAACTGCTGCAAGTGCAGAGGATCCAACGAACTGACCAACAATAATTGAATCAGCCATATTATATACCTGTTGAAAAAAACTGCCCAGAATCATAGGCATTGCAAAAACAGTCAGTGCTTTAAGTGGTGCATCTGTAATTAAATATTCATCTTTTGACATTATCTTACTCCTCTTTTCCCATCAAAAAAACCGGATAAAAAACAAACTTCTCAGTCCGCCCCTTATCCGGCTGTCATTTCTCTGAACAATTCGCCCTCCGAGTGACATGCGAAATTGTAGCATACTACCGTCGGATGGTCAAGAGCCTTCTTGGCTTTCTATATTCCATATGCTATGAAGCAAACCGTGATCAGAATACCACTTCAAAAATCGTTCCCCCTGACGGATTGTCCCTAACTGTAATGCTGCCATCATGCGTTCTCACAATTTCATGAACCAGTGCAAGTCCAAGCCCTACACCACCTAATTCCCGGCTTCTGGATTTATCTACACGAAAGAATGGTTCAAACACCCGCTCCTTAAGCTCTTTCGGAATACCATTTCCCGTATCCTCTACTGAAAGATGTACGTGCTTTTCTTTCCGCTCTGCTGTCACGATGACTTGTCCATCGGAATGATTATATTTTATGGCATTCTCAACAAGATTATATACCAGTCTGTAGATAAGAATATCACTTCCTACCATAGTTATATCCTTGCATTTTCCAATCAGCGTTATGTTCTTTTCCATTGCAAGCGGTTCCAGATCAGCCAGAACTTCTTCCACAAGCGCAGCGACCATGATCTTTTCATCACGTACGATGGTCTGAAGCTCACTCATATCAAGAAGTGTCTTCACCATTTTACTGAGCCGTTCATTCTGTTCCGTTGCCATTGTGATCGTTTGCTCTGCACATTCATCATTGCCCGGATGTCTGGTAGAATGGTACTGATCCAGTTGCACCTGCATTAATGCTAATGGTGTGCGCAGTTCATGTGCTGCATTCGCAGTAAATTGCCTCTGCGTCTCAAATGCTTCCGAAAGACGTTCTAACATCTTATTGTAGGAAACACTAAGCTGATTCAGTTCCCTGACCCTGCTCTCCTCTATCCTTGAATCGGACAGGTTTTGTGCCTGCACTTCTTCAATGATATCAGAAAATCTTCTAAGCGGCTTAAGTGCCTGCCCACTTATAAAATATGTAACAACACCTCCAAGAAGTGCCAGTACCGTAGAGAAGATCAAACTGTTTTTCCTGTAGTCTGCCTTATTATTGTACACCTGGATTGAAAAATTATTAGCAAATTCATCCCACTTATCATCTGGAATACTAATATAGATCTCCTCTGAGCCCTCCTCATTCACCTGCCCGCTCTGTGCATCCACGGCATTCTGCAGAGAGTCCATATAATAGATTCCATTCTTATAAACAAACATCGTAAGACATCCGCATATAACAGCAATCACTAATGTCGTTATAATCGTAAGTCTCCACTGAAGTGACATTGTTCTCATTGATCAGACTCCTCTCGTATCTTATATCCTTCGCCTACCTTGTTCAAAATCGGATCATATCCCAGCACTGCCTTAAGCTTTCTTCTGAGTGAAGACATGTGCACCCTGATCGCTCCACTCAGGCTATCCACAGATGCGTCCCATACATGTTCCATCAACTCTTCCTGACTTACCGGTCTTCCCTGATTAAGCAACAGATATTCCAAAATCCCATTTTCTTTTCTGGTCAGGTGAACCCTTTGTTCTTTTACATATGCCTCACGCTTTTTCGTATCAAACCGGATATCTCCTGCCTTCAGACAAACATCCTGCTGTACAAATTTACGTCGCGTCAGACTTCTGATACGTGCCTCCAGTTCCTGCAGATGAAATGGCTTTTCCATATAATCGTTTGCTCCGGCATCCAGCCCCTCAACCTTATCTGCAATCTGGCTTCTTGCAGATAATATAAGAACCTTTGTATTCTCATCTTTCTGCCTGAGTTCCTTCAAAACATCCATCCCATCCATGCCGGGCAGATTCAGATCAAGAACAATCAGATCATAGTCCTCCGCCAGAATATATTCAAGTGCCTCATCACCGTCATAACAGGTGTCCACCTCATACCCTTTATCATACAGGCTCTTTGCAACGGTGTCACATAAATTCTTCTCATCTTCAACAATTAATAATCTCAAAATAATTTCTCCTGTTTCTTAACAATAATTTTACATCAGCTATTGTATAATACAAAAGTCAACCGGTCAATCAATACAATGAACGAAAGGAGCAATAAACCTTGAAGCACAAGAAAATATCGCAATCTGCTTTACTGATCGCAGGTATTATCATGATCAGTTACGGCATGCTCCGGGGCGAAGCTGCAACGGTGCTTAGCAAAGCAATTAAATTATGTCTGGAGTGTGTAGGAATTGGATAAAAAGACAAATATACGATCAAAAAAAATAGCCAGAATACGTGGATGGATACAGGCAGCTGCCACACTGCTTACCAACATTCACATTCCCAATTTATGGAAAGGAAAAATATATCAGGGCAATGCCAAAACCATCTGTGTACCGGGATTAAACTGCTATTCCTGTCCCGCTGCCACAGGGTCATGTCCAATCGGGGCTTTTCAGGCGGTAGTCGGTTCCTCCCGGTTTAAGTTTTCGTACTATGTAACCGGATTTTTCATTTTACTGGGGGTAATACTGGGCAGATTTATATGTGGTTTTTTGTGTCCGTTTGGATGGTTTCAGGATTTACTGCATAAAATTCCCGGAAAAAAATTCTCCACGGCCAGACTCAAACCTCTAAGATACCTGAAATATATCATCCTTCTTGTTTTCGTTATACTTCTTCCGATGCTTGTAACGAACTCCATAGGAATGGGAGATCCGTTCTTCTGCAAATATATTTGTCCGCAAGGTGTTTTGGAGGGTGCCATACCGCTGTCACTTGGAAATGCCGCTATACGATCTGCGCTGGGAAAGCTGTTTTCTTTCAAATGTCTTATCCTGATTGCAGTCGTGATCTTAAGCATTATATTTTACAGACCTTTCTGTAAATGGATCTGCCCACTTGGTGCAATCTATTCTTTATTTAACAAAGTGTCCTTGCTTAACATCAAAGTGGAAGACAGTAAATGCGTGGGATGTGACCAATGCCTGAAAGCATGTAAAATGGATGTGGATATCCGGAAGAATCCGGATCACCCGGAATGTATACGATGTGGGGCCTGTATAAAGTCCTGTCCTAAAAACGCCATCCATTATCAGTTCATGGACAAACCATGTAAGAAAAAGAACAATGATCAGCAATAGCTGACAAACAACGATTCATTTTATATTATCAAAGGAGTATTTTATCATGAAAACAAAAAGAAGTATTATTACAACCCTTACACTTTGTGTAACATTATCACTTACTGCATGTACCGGAAAGGAACCTGCAAAAACTGACGATACCCAGAATACAACTATGGTATCCAGCACCGAGCAATCCACGAATGATACAGATGCAAAGCTTAACGACTTATATCAGCAGGAAAATCAGATCTTTGCAGATCACGAAGATGTATGGAATAAAGCGTTCGGCATGATGAATAAAAGTACGGCTGATCCAAGCGGAAATTATGCCGATTATCTTGCCGGTGTCGTTGAATCAAACAAATCTGCCTTTACGGATGATGAGCTGAAAACACTTACCGATGATATTGAAACGATCCGCGGTATCGAAAAACAGATTGCTGAAACCGAAAGCAAAAATGCTGCATCCGCTGCCTCTGATACACAAGATTCTTCTAACAGTGACACATCTCCTTTCAAAAATTTCTCCGGAAAAGATTTTGACGGAAATACGGTTGACGGAAGTCTGTTTTCAAATAATGCGGTAACTGTCATCAACTTCTGGTTCAACGGCTGCAAGCCTTGCGTTGCAGAATTATCCAAGCTGAATGAATTAAACGATACGATCCAATCCATGGGCGGAGAAGTTATCGGCATCAACACAGAAACCTTCGACGGAAATGAAACTGCCATTAAAGAGGCCTCAAGCATCCTCGAAAGCCAGGGTGCTAAATACCGCAACTTTTCCATCGACTCAGATTCGGATGCCGGTAAATATGCTTCAGACATCATGGCATTTCCTACAACAATTCTAGTCGACAGAAATGGTAATATCGTAGGTGATCCGATGCTCGGTGGAATTGACGACCAGGCTAACTATGATGCTCTTATGAAGCAGATTCAATCCGTAATCGATGCTGATAGTACGAATAAGTAGAATATCTTCTCCCTTCTGTAACAACTGTCTACAAACCAAAAGCTCTGTGCGTTGCACAGAGCTTTTAATAATAACATCCTTATACTCTTTTATAAATGATCGGCTCATCATACCCAAAGGTTCTTTTTCCGTTCACTTCCATGCTTTCAGATACCTCCAGGGATGTATCCGAAAATTTTTCCCATAACCGGAAAGTCATAACCGGCGTAAACTGACTGACACTACCACCTTCCCATACACCATTCTTTTCATGATAAAGTGCCGGGGTAAACTTCTCGGATCTCTTGAGTTCATTATAATCTACAGACCCCATAGAATCATAGGAAAAAGTATTCTTATCCTCTCTAGCCGGAATTTCATAAGATGATAACATAACGCCTTCCTCATTCTCTGTAATCAGAAAAAGGTGCGGTGACGCATGCCGTCTGCCATCTGTCTCATAATAGCTTTCTTCTACAATAAATATTCCATCAAAATCTTCAGGAATATTTCTGATCTTATCATTGCAGACTGTATTCACATGCTGTGCATACGGATATATCTTCCCTGCTTTCTTCATTGCTTCAAACTGTTCTCTATTATCAAAATGTCCTGTCATAAGATTCACAAACTCTTTCATTTTCATTATAATGCCCTGCCTTTCTATCAATATTACAGCCTTAAAACAAAAGCTGAAGTCCCATTGCGATGATCCACATGTGTCTTCTTTGTCTATTGGTTATTTTTCTTCAAGGTTCCGACATAATCTCCATTATTGTAAACAAATGGTCCGGCTTCTCCTTCTTCTCCAAAATACTCCGGTCTTAATGACATAATATCCAGCAATTCATCCATCGTATGCACCTTTGTTGCCTGATAAGGCTGCTCAAAAGCAATCTTTTCTACAAATAAATAGCCGTCACTACTCTTTATCAGTATTCCTGTATGTCCTACAAAAACGACATTAGAATCAGGGTCATATATTACTATACTAAGGAGCGATATCTTGTCACTATCTATCTGAAATCCATAATGCTTCCAGCTGTCAGAAAATGTGGTCTCCGGATGCTTGTCATCCGTTACACTCTTTTCACCATAGAGCGTAGTAAACATATCTCTGTTATCTTTTATAATTGCATATCGGTCTACATTATCAATCGCATCGGTATCAAACATTAAATAGGTGCCCTTATAATCCCCTTCGTCTGACTCTGCCTGCAGCATTCCATCCAGCAAAAGAAAAGCTGTCATTCTACAATCCGCATCCGAATAATCATGATTCTGTTCCCAGCCATCCATGCATTTTCCTGTGTCTGCCTTTAACTTCTCCGGATCTGCCCAGGTATCTTCCAACTCTGCGTTATTCCCGGCGGAATCTGCAAAATCAGCTACCCATTCCCGAAATACATCTACATGAGATGCTCCCGCAGATTCCAACTCTTTGCATACTTCGGTAATCGTATTATTGCCTCCCATATGCGTTGCAACCGGGATCTTTTGTTCCTTTGTTGCCACTGTCTGTGTACACGCATTTAACATCATGGATGACAATAGTACAATGGCTGTTATTTTAATTGATATCCTGGTATTAATTCGCCTTCTCAACAGAAATTACCTTCCCCTCAAACGCATCTACCTCTGAAATTGTTCCTGTATATTTTACAATCACGGTATCTCCGGCACTGACATTGTCCAGTCCTTCCGGTTTTTCATCAAAAGTAAAGCTATACGGTGTGTCTTTTGCATCTGTAACAACAAACATGAAATCTTTTATCTCATCGATCGTTCCGGTCAATTCCTTTTCTTCTGCTGTTTCTTCTGTTGTTTCCTTTGTTGTTTCTTCCTGTTGTTCAGCCTCACTACTACTTGCTGTTGTATTGTCCTGCTTGCCCTCGGTCTGTCCACAGCCGCCTAATAATGCGGCACAACACATTATACTTACCACCATTGCAATCAGTTTCTTCTTCATTATTAAGATACCTCTTTTCTTTTATTATAAGCGTTCTCTGAACACTTCCCGAACAGATTAGCATACCGTTTAACGCATGTAAATAGCATAGGTTCAAAATTAAAGAAATCTTCATTATTTAATCATAATCCCAATCTCACACTGCATTCACCATCCGCACTGCAATCATAAGAAGCGAAAATATCTGTTTTATCTCTTCTCCATCACAACAATCCGGTTGGATATATTCCGTACTGCCGGAATCTTTCCGATCACATGATAGATTGGCATAAGCTTTTTCATACCTTCTACTAAGCTGACTTCCTTCTTGTATGTAAAGGAAGGAACCATCTGCTCCAACAGTTTTCCATTCTTAATACCCCATGTGAATTTGGCATTACTTCCCTCAATCGACTTCTCCTTAACATGCTTTACTACAAACGGAGACATAACCTCGATCAGCACCATTGCTTTTGGAAATGCCTGATCAATAATTGCCAAGATCTGCCGGATATCCGCCTCTTTTAAGTACATGGAAAGTCCTTCAATGACAACTAACACATCCTCTCCTTCATATGTAATATCATCTATATAAGAGGCATCCATTGCAGATTTGGCAATCTGATAGATTGGTCCATCTTCTGTCAGAAAACGTTCACGCACCTCCATTGTCTCCGGCAGATCTACATTGTACCAGCGCAGATATTTTCCTTTCATACGGTAACATCTTGTATCCATGCCACAGGCAATATTCACAACAACCGTTTTCGGATGTTTGGCCAAATACTTTCCTACCATCTCATCTAACACAATTGTTCTGGCAATCACACCAGATGACATTGCACTATCTTTATCTGCATTGGAGAAATCATAATCTAATTGGGATACGATCTCTGCCGCCATATCATCTTTGATCTTTGGGTTCGGCTTCATCGATTCCTTCGCTCTCGCATATAAGGTCTGAATCATAGTCTCCGGTACACCTGTTACATTTACTTTTTCTTTCATCATCTTGTCATCCTTTCCACCGTAACGTTTGTTATAAAATGTTATGTTATTAAAAAAGCTCCACAGCTAATTGCTGTGAAGCTCTCTTAAACTCTCTATTAATCTGTCTGTTCCACCCTCGGCATATATGCCGACCTGTTTTACCAGATACAAACTGTATTCCATATCATAATCCTCTTTCACAATCTCCAGGCAGCTATCTAACCGCTGCTTTGCTAATATCTTAATCAATCTCATGTCTGGCGGTGTTCCTAACCGGCTCTGATAATAGGTCTGAAACGACTGCTGCATCATCTGTTCGATCCGATCCCGGAATCCCTCATAGCAGCTTCCCTGCGCCTTCTCCATAATAACAATGGCTTCTTTCTTGTGCTTTAAAATGAACTGCATCAACAACACATCCACATCTGCACCTTCTGACGAATCCTCTAACTCAATCTGCATACATCTTGCCAGCATCTTTTCATAGCTTTCTACTAACGGTTGCAGGATTGCCCGAAATAATGCCTCCTTGTTCTCAAAGGAAAAATACATTGCGCCGGTCGTAACCCCTGCCCGGTTGCAGATCGTCCTGAGACTTGCCTTTGCATATCCATTGGTATAGAACTCTTCCAATGCCGCCTGTTTTATCTTTTCAATGGTTTCTTCTTTATTATTCATCATAACACCCGTTATGTTAGTCTAATCTAACTCTTTTGTCAAGAGGCTTCTTGACTTTCTATATTCCATATGCTACAAAGTAAACAGTGTTTACCAAAAAAGGCAACATTTATTCCATATCATACCGTTGTAATAGAAGCAATGAATATTCTGCTTCACGGATTAGAGGCAGAACTTGGAATTCATTATCATACAGGAGGAAACAAAGAATGAAGAATACATTTGGTGTCAAATTAATCTATCAATTTTATCACAGTTCTGTAAAAGCAGAATTGAAGCGGCGAGGTTTCTCTAAAGATATAGCAAAAAAGATTGCAAAAGAACATAAACAGATTGTGGAACGTGCGAAAGATATCGGCAATTCCAAATTACTGAGTTCATACATCATGGGAAGTTATTTTATCGCATTGAATCGCAGCACCGGAAGATCTGCCGAAGAAAATTACGAGATCTTCCGCGATGGATTGTGTGCCTCTAAGCTGTTTCATAAAGTAACGGGGGATGCAGATAGTTACTTAGATCCTAAGAGGATGCCCGGAAGACTGCAGTGGTCAGAGGATAGTCACAAGCGCAAATATGAAAATGACTGGGTTGTTGACATTCTGCCAGGAAATGACGAGTACGATCTTGGTTACGATTATCACGAATGTGGCATCTGTAAGCTATGTCAGGATGAAGGCTGTCCGGAACTGGCGGCTTATCTGTGCCGGATGGACTATGTGCTTGCCGATATCATGCACATAGAATTAGTAAGAACCGGAACGATTGCAGAGGGCGCATCCTACTGTGATTTCCGTTATAGCAGACCGCACAAATAATCTGCGAATCCTTACACGTTACCTGTACCGTTCTTCGGTTCTCTGCTCTGTTCTCCGGATCTGGTATCCGCATGTCTATTCTTATCTCTTCACAATCCATATTATCTCACCTCTCTTTCCACTCAATTCGCTGTCGTGCTGCAAACATGCTCTCTTCTCTTCCAGCTTACAAAGCCATACATGTCATTAAAGAAAAAAATCACAAAATTCACCACTACCGGAATGTATGCCGGGTTCTCCATAGATGCCAGCACCCATAATATAATCAACACAATATCATTCAGCGCATAGCCAAGTGCGTAATATGAAGAGCGAAGCATTGTAAGCGATGCCGCAAGAAAACTGGTCGTAACCGATATGGTACTGAACACGATATTCGGTGTCTTAAGCACATACAATATATAATAAAACACCGTCGTCGCTATCGTCCCAAAGAACAGAAGGCCTGCAATATGTTTACGGCTCAACTTCTGAATGGCAACTTCTTTGCCATTCTCTGCCGGATTCTTAATCCATGTGATTGTTGACCATATCGCCATTGGCATTGTCATTCCAAGATAGGTGATCATTTCACCCCAATAGCAAAACCTCCATGATATGATCCCATACAAAATGCTGAATACAACCATCAATATCTGTGCCCATACATTCCCTTTGGCTGCAAAGATCAGGGACGTGATCCCGACACATGCTGCAACTAAGGTCAACATCTCGACATCCCCGGATACCAGATTGGAAATGATCACGATCAATAAAGATCCTACCCAAAGTATCCATTCTTTTTTCGTTAAATCTTTTATTGGATTATTCATTATAGTCTCCTTTCAATAAGAAAGCGCCAGTATTTTCTATCTTCTAAGACCTAACGATAGAAAATCTGACGCTTAACTCTCCTACCCGGTGGCAGAAGAGTATCGTGTTCTATTCAATTCCTTATTGTTTATAACACATAATATGATGCTTGTCCAGAGGGTATTCTCCTGTATTATAATCTTCCACCATATACCGGGAATCCGCTGCTGGCTCCATAACTTTCACATTAAATAAAATGTGTCCAGACATGCTCCTCCGTCTCCGGCATACCATACTTTTCTTTTCCGAGTGCGATACTCTTTATAAGGAATGTCATATTCCGGGCAAGTACACGCATCGTCTGTTTCCCTTCCTCATCCATCTCGGCCTGTCCTGGTTCCCGTCCATGAATACTGTTCCAATACTGGCTCGATGCAATTGGCATATTCGAGATTGTGAAATACTTATTGAGTTCATCAAAGGTTGCGGAACATCCTCCTCGTCTTGCACATACCACACTAGCACCAACCTTCATTGACTTGTCAAATGAAGTGCTATAGAACAATCGGTCAAGACATGCGATCAAAGTTGCATTGGCAGATGCGTAATAAACCGGACTTGCGATCACAAGACCATCTGCCTCTTCAAACTTTGGTGCAAGCTCGTTCACGACATCATCAAACACACATTTTCCCTTTGTACTACAGGTTCCACAGGCAATACATCCCCGGACATCCTGATTCCCAATCTGAACAGTCTCTACCTCAACACCATTCTCCTCAAATACCTTCTCCATCTCTTTTACAGCCACCGTTGTGTTTCCTTGCACTCTGGGACTGCCGTTAATGATCAATACTTTCATCCGTATCTCTTCCTTTCTGCTACAATCGTATTATATATACTTTCATATATATCACATCATGATTTCAAGCTATAATCATTACATCGTAAACCTGCTCTTATCTACCCCGTTCTTTCGCCAGAAATTGCCGATAGAATCTTACCCCTACCAGGCTGGTTATCACCTCTGTAATTGGAAATGTCAGCCAGAACCAATTAAGACCAAACCTGGAAAACAGGAATCCTAATGGCACAAACAGCACCATTGTCCGTATCACCGTAAGCAGCGAACTTTTCAGACTCGAACCAACCGCCTGAAAAAATACCGGAAAGATCAGTGAAGTAACCATAGGCAAAAATCCTACTCCAATGAACCGGAATCCCACCTTTCCAATCTCAATTACTACAGGATCTGAACTGAAGACGCTTAACATCGGCCCCGGAATTGTCAAAAAGCAAAGCGTTCCAAACGCCATCAATATCTCGCCAAATAAAACTGAATCCCGCAATGTTCTCTTACAGCGTTCTATATTATGTGCCGCATAATTAAAGCTGATCACCGGAACAATGCATGTCTGCATGGCTCCAAGCGGAATAAAAAAGAATGTCTGCCATTTGTAATACAATCCAAGCGTCGTAACTGCCTGATCCGAGAAACCGGAAAGGATCAGATTCAATCCGAAGATATAAAAGGTATACGCCGACTGCATCAGTATATTCGGTGTTCCCATGCGGAAGATTCTTGCAATATGTCCCGGATATACCTCTCTATCCGGTGATCTTCTATAACCGGTTCTTCCCACGATCATTGCTGCCACAATCTGTCCGGCAACCGTTGCTACAGCAGCACCGCCAATTCCCATCTCCGGCAATCCGAACAAGCCAAAAATCAGAATAGGATCTAATATGATATTCGTAACGGCACCTAAGATCTGTGTGACCATTGGTGTCTTCATGTCGCCCTCTGCCTGTAACACTTTCGTCCAGATGCTTTCCAAAAACAGACCAAAGCTAAACACGCAAACGATCCTGCCATAACGAATGACATCCGCAATTACCACTGGTGAATTGGTCGACAATCTGGCATATGCAGGCATGATCAGCCAACAGATTAATGCAAACAAGAACCATAATGCAACCGCAAGCGGCGTTCCCACTCCTGCATATTCATCTGCTTTCTTCTTATTCCCTTCGCCTAATCTCGCAGCCATGATCGTATTAATTCCGACACCCGTTCCAACCGCTAATGCGATCATAAGAAGCTGTATCGGATATATGATTGAAAGTGCCGTCAGACCTGATTCTGAATACCGTCCAACAAACAAACTATCCACAATATTATATAACGCCTGTATCAACTGTGCCAGCATAACCGGTGGCGCAAGTTTTAACAATACCCTGCTTATTCTCTCTGTCCCATATAATTCTGTCGTATTCATCTGTATTCCCTGCCATTCCTCATAAATTACACACACATTCTAATGCGGAAGCCAGAGATAGTCAACTCCTAATCAGAAGCTGAAATATCTGGATGAAATAGTTATTCCATCCGCATAAAACCGGACATCATACATCCACCTGCTGCGCCTGCCGCCATCACCTGTGGCAGGCGTTTCTCATTCATTCCCCCAATGGCATAGACCGGAACCGGGCATTGTCTGCATATCTCTTCTACAAATGCCACGCCTTTTCCTTTCAGTCCCTTCTTACATTCCGTCTCGAATATCGTACCAAGCACAATCTGTGTTGCTCCATGTTGAACGGCATATTGCATATCTTCTAAGCTGTGACAGGATACACTGATCTGTGTAAAACACCCGTGCAATTCACGCACTTCCCACTCTGACAGAGCCTGCAGTCCCGGAATGGTCATATGAATACACCGGCATCCGATCCGCTTCGCAATCTCCGTTTTTGAATGCACAAAAAGGCGCACCTGTTCTGCCTCACAAATAGCCAATACCTGTTCTGCCAATTGCTCGTACTCCTCGTCCGACAGGTCTTTTTCCCGCAGGATCATAGCATACGGATGCAGCCGTGCGACTTTTTTAAGCTGCTCCAGAAAATCACCCTGCACCAACGAACGATTCGTAATTACAATCGTATGTCCATACAGATCAGACATACAGATAATCATTCAGGACAGGCTGTAACCCGCCCTTCTCCATATCCTCATACATAGAAGCAAAAGAACGGTTGTCATTGATCTCAAACTGTTCATCTCCGACATCTGCATCCTCTTTGCCCTCGTACTTCTCTTCATGATCTCCTATACCTGTAGATACCCCGGCAGAGACCTTTGTCGCACATATTTTCGTGATTCCATTCCGGAAGGTAGCACTTTCCCGGCTTGACACGGTAATACCGGCAAATGGAAGAAACATCCGGTACGCACAAAGTACCTGGCAAAGCTCCTTCTCACCAACATCCCTTGGATTGATCTTATCATTATTCACAATTGGCCGCAGACGAGGACAACTCAAGGACAATTCCGCATGTGGATATTTCCGGTTAATGTAATACACATGCAATGCAGTTGCCAAAGCATCCTTTCTAAAATCATCCAGACCTAAGAGTGCCGAGAATCCCGCACCACGCATACCGCCCATCAATGCCCGCTCCTGTGCATCAAAGCGGTACGGCCATACACGTTTGTGTCCCATCAGATGTAATGTCTCATATTTATCCGTATTATATGTCTCCTGAAAGACCGTTACATAATCCACACCACATTCATGCAGATACTTATATTCCTCCACATTGACCGGATAGATCTCAATTCCAATATTTTTAAAATATTTTCTTGCGATCTTTACTGCCTCTCCAATATAAGTAACATCGGAATATGTCCGGCTCTCTCCGGTCAGGATCAGAATCTCTTCCATTCCTGTTTTTGCAATTACCTGCATTTCATGTTCTATCTCCTCCATGGTAAGCTTCTTCCGGCGGATATTGTTATAACAGTTAAAACCGCAGTATATGCAGTAATTCTGACAGTAATTTGCAATGTAAAGCGGCGTAAAGATATAGACTGTGTTGCCAAAATGATTCTTCGTGATCTCCTCTGCCTTTCTCGCCATACGCTCTAAGAACGGAGCCGCCGCCGGTGATAACAATGCCTTGAAATCCTCAATCGAACATGTCTCATGCGACAATGCCCGTTCTACATCCATTGCTGTATAAGAATCATAATCAAATGCATCCATTGCCTGTAATACCTTGTCCTTGATATCCGACTCGATCACCTGCATCCCATCCATATATTCCATGTGATTGGTTCGAAATGACGCATCCTGTTCTAACCGATGTTTTCTCTCTAATGCCTCCTGTGGCAGCTTATCACTATCAATAAAATAGACCTGGTTCTCCTCATTCATGAAACTGTCCTCCTAACGTAAAAAGCCGGTCAATGGATCTGATGCACTACCACCTCTGGCAAGGACACGACCCATTCCGGTAAGGTAAGCCTTTCTTCCTGCTTCGATCGCTAACTTAAATGCTGCCGCCATCTCCGGTACGTCACCTGCCGTTGCAATCGCTGTATTTGCCATAACCGCTGCTGCACCCATCTCCATTGCCTCACATGCCTGGGACGGCTTACCGATTCCTGCATCCACAATGATCGGCAGATCTATCTCATCAATCAATACCTGAATCATCTCTTTGGTCGCAAGTCCTTTATTACTTCCAATCGGCGCTGCAAGTGGCATAACGGCTGCCGCACCGGCGTTTTGAAGGTCTCTTGCTACATTTAAGTCCGGATTCATATATGGTAATACAACAAATCCTTCCTTTGCAAGAATCTCTGTTGCCTTCACTGTCTCATAATTATCCGGAAAGAGATACTTTGTATCCCGCATGATCTCTACTTTCACAAAATTACCGCATCCCATTGCCTGACTAAGTCTTGCAACCCGAACAGCTTCTTCTGCATTTCTTGCCCCGGATGTATTCGGAAGTAACGTAACACCTTCCGGAATGTAGTCTAATATATTCTCGCTTTCCTGTGTATTCGCCCGGCGTAATGCAAGCGTAATGATCTCTGCCCCGCCCTGCTTTACTGCTGCTTCAATCAGTTTCAGATTATATTTTCCTGATCCTAGAATAAAACGGCTGTTGAATTCCTTGCCGCCTAATACTAATTTATCTTCCATCTTCTGTTCTCCTTCATTTTTAACATAATTTAACAATCGGTAAATGTTGTATCCTTTTTTTTATGTGTCATTCCACGAATGATGCTCTGTTTGAGGCTTCTTCCGTTATGTCTCAACCCCCACCCATGAACTCTAACACTTCGATCGTATCTTCATCCTGAATAGTGATATTGCCCAGATCTTCTCTTGCAAGAATCTCCAGATTCCGTTCTACCACAACCCGCTCTGGTCGATAGCCCGCTTCCTTCAGATATTCCAAAAGATTCTGTCCGGCAATATCCTTTTCTTTTCCGTTCACCTTTACCATATATAATCTCCTTTATTCCTTTTTCTCCGCAAAATCTACATCGTTAACGGAGCGTTTTTACTTTATCGGACAACTTTTCAAAAAAAGAAAAAAGCACCGAACCATACACGTTCTGTATGGTCCGGCGCCTGTTATGATTCATGAAAAGTGGTGCCCCCAGTTCACGCGGCAGATCATTCTCTCTTATCAAAGCCCATTCTGCCTGCCCACTATTGTATCTGATTTTTCTATATTGTGCAAGCAGATCCCTTATGTTTTGCATCCGTTTTGCATCACCATTTTATATCATTGTACAAAAACTCATCCGGTAAAACATCGTTCTGATTGCTTCTATCAGACGAATTGCCACATTCTTTCCTGCATACTATGCCGGATTCACATGCACCATAATATGTTTAACCTTCGGAAAATCTTTCTCAATCTTGTCATGTACTTCTTCTGCAATCTCATGTGCATGCTGTAATGTGTAGGACGCATTTACCCGAATCTCTACATCTACATAGATTTTATTGCCAAAGATACGGGTTTGCAGCAGATCAATTCCTAACACTTCCGAATGTGTCAGAACCGATTCATAAATTGAATGCTCCATCGCTTCATCGCAGGAATGATCCACCATCTTATCCACTGCATCCTTGAAAATATCATATGCTGCTTTCACAATGAATATAAAGATGACCAGACTGGCAATGGAATCCATGATTGGAAAACCAAGCATAGCTCCTCCAATACCGATCAAAGCCCCAACGGATGACAACGCATCCGAACGGTGATGCCATGCATCTGCCATCAACGCACTCGAATCAATCTTCTTCGCATAATGCCGGGTATACCAGTACATAAGTTCCTTCACTACAATAGAGATAATCGCTGCAATCAATGCCAACATCCCCGGTACTTCCATATTGCTGTAATTACCCTTGATAATTGCCCGTATTGCCTGTAGTCCGATCTCTAATCCGGTAAAGAGCAGTACCATTGCTAACACAATGGCAGCCACGCATTCCAAACGCTCATGTCCATATGGATGTTCCTTATCTGACTCTTTCGATGCCAGTTTCACTCCAATGATCACAACAACCGTACTAAATACATCCGATGCCGAATGCACTGCATCACTGATCATCGCATTGGAATGGGCGATCACACCTGCCATAAGTTTAAAAACTGACAAAACCGCATTTGCCAGAATTGTGATCATCGACACCCGATTCACTACTTGTTGAAATGTATTCTCCGTTACTTTGTTACTTAATGTTTTGTTATCTTCCATACTTACCATCCTCTCTTTCTTATCGATTCTAATCTGTGTCTGTCACAGATTCATATGAATAAAGTAAGATAGCTCTATGGCACTCATTTCTTAATATGTGGGGATTTCAGATACAATAAGATAAGGCAAGGAATCTGTTGTTATCAGCAGGTTTCTTGCACTTTCAGGTATTAAAAAACACCCACGAATCAGTATTAGCAACTACTGTCCCGTGGATGTAAAGAATTCCACTGCCATTCAAGGCCCGACTCCCTCGGCATAAGCCAATGGTCTGCTCAGTTTGTACTGTAGATTTGTATGCAGTGCAAAGAGTTAATTTAGAATAGCATTTTTATTATAATATGTCAACATTTATTTTTTGATTCCTCGTTTATAGTTAGTATACTCTAACCTTTATTTGTGCATTGAAACCTTACACCTCTCCGCAGCTTCCCTTTTTTGATACAATTTAGGTATTGCACCATCATTCACATCTTGTTATACTTCAATAGGATATTTTACAAGAATTGCGTAACCATCTATCCTATGATATTTGTTATACTAACATTTCATTTTGATAAGGTTCGCAGTTATATAATTATGAAAGATAAGGAGATTACGTGATGGGTGGATTTTTTGGAGTTGTTTCAAAAGAAGATTGCATGTTTGATCTGTTTTTTGGAACGGATTATCATTCGCATTTGGGAACAAGAAGGGGTGGACTTGCCGTATATGGTGAAAATGGTTTCGATCGTTCCATTCACAATATCGAGAATGCCCCATTCCGTACCAAATTTGACAAAGATGTGCAGGAGATGAAAGGTTACATGGGAATCGGCTGTATTTCAGATTATGAGCCACAGCCTTTGATCGTTCGTTCCCATCATGGAACTTATGCAATCACTACAGTTAGTAAGATCAATAACACCGAAGAGATTGTGAACTCTATTTTCTCCAATGGCAATTCTCATTTTCTGGAAATGAGCGGCGGAGATATCAATCCAACTGAATTAGTTGCCGCAATCATCAACCAGAAGGAAAATATCATCGATGGTATTCACTATGCCTTAGAATTGATCGACGGTTCTCTCACTATAATGGTCATGACTCCAAAAGGAATCTATGCTGCACGGGATAAATACGGACGTACTCCGGTTGTCATTGGCAAGAAGGAAGGTGCCTACTGCCTGACATTTGAAGACTTTGCATACCGCAATCTTGGTTATCAGGACTTTAAAGAATTAGGGCCGGGCGAGATTGACATTGTCACGCAGGACGGTGTTAAGACCTTGGTGGCTCCCGGTGACAAAATGAAGATCTGTACGTTCCTTTGGGTATACTATGGCTATCCATCCAGCTCTTATGAAGGAATCAGTGTAGAGCAGATGCGCTACAACTGTGGCGCTGCCCTTGCAAAACGTGATAACGTCAAACCGGATATTGTTGCCGGTGTTCCGGATTCCGGAACTGCACATGCTGTTGGTTACTCCAATGCATCCGGTATTCCATTTTCAAGACCATTTATCAAATATACCCCAACCTGGCCGCGTTCCTTCATGCCAACGATTCAGAGCAAACGTAACCTGATCGCAAAGATGAAGCTGATCGCCGTACACGATCTAATCAAAGATAAGAGCCTTCTCTTAATTGATGACTCTATCGTGCGTGGTACCCAGTTGCGTGAAACTACCGAATTCTTATATCAGAGCGGTGCAAAGGAAGTACATATTCGTCCAGCCTGCCCACCTCTTGTATATGGTTGTAAATATTTAAACTTCTCCCGTTCCTCTTCCGAGATGGATCTGATCACCCGCCGTGTCATTGCACGTTTAGAGGGCACCGAAGAAGTATCTGAGGATGTATTGCAGCAGTACACCGATCCGGAATCTCCAAAGTACGATCAGATGGTTGAGGAGATCCGCAAGGAATTGAACTTTACGACGCTTCGTTATAACCGTCTTGATGATATGTTGGATTCTGTCGGAATCCCTGCTGACCGGTTGTGTACTTACTGCTGGAATGGGCAAGAGTAAATCATCACCCTTGCACAGCGTAAGTGAAAACGGACGCACATGTTTTAGGTTGTGAACCCGGCTTTTGGGTGGTGTCATGTTGCAGCAGGCACACAGCACAAGGCATACCTTCGAACTAAGCTTGCAAGCAAGCTAAGGTCTCAGGCATCGCGTTACGACTCGCACGCAGCAGACACTAATGCTCCTTATAATAAGCGAACTCACATAAAAAGCGGATATGGATTCGAAAGTGTATATATAAGCGATACATATACATTCTTAATCCATATCCGCTT
>Ga0129310_1000587_pt1 | contig 41875 bp, 38 predicted proteins | sample Go1ome_2_FD_94433 | JGI IMG/M metagenome (GOLD analysis project Ga0129310, IMG submission 94433) | Western lowland gorrila individual fecal microbial communities from Wisconsin, USA - Go1022A metagenome | ecosystem: Host-associated > Mammals > Digestive system > Large intestine > Fecal | place... | reverse complement strand
TGCCTAAAAACTCCTGTATAATGCAGATATGGGCAGAACCCGCGAAGTCGGCTCTGCCCATTTGTAACTATTCACAAATCTTATATCGGTTTTTAACGTTTACACAAAACTTGAAACGGTCTCCTTTAGAAAGGCTTCAAACTATCCTCCGCATCCACCCATGCCTGCATCTCGCCATCCAGAGCAAGTCTTGCATATTCCAGCGGATTATCAATCGCCAGAGCGTTCAGGCACCGCTGGGAATTAGGCGTGGTCCGTATCCCGGATTCTGCCTGATTGCAGTCAATCCGGAGGATGTAGCCGTTATAGTGGTTAATGTCGATGCTGTTATGCATCGGGTTATATTCAGCGTGTATCAATTTCATTGTTATCAGTCCTTTTATTTGAATTGGAGGTAAAAAGCCCATGGGCTTATTTTGGACTTGAAAAACTTTCGAAATAGATATAATAATCACAAACTGTAACATTTTATGAAATGAAATATCACTAGAAATATTCAAAACAATACATGTTGTGATATTAACAGTTGAATTGGATAAATTGATGAAAGTGGCTAGGATACAAAGTACGGAAGCTTCAAATAAGATTGAAGGTATTTATACATCTGATAAGAGATTAAAGGAAATCGTACAGAAGAAGAGTGAATCAAGGAATAGAAACGAGAAAGAAATAGCCGGTTACAGAGAAGTGTTAGGAACTATTATTAAGGCCTATAATGATTTTGAAGAACGTTTTGTTTTACTGGAAAAGAAAAAAATGACCTCGCTGGAAAGAGTGTATAGTATTATTGAACGGTCGTTGGTAAAACTTGGAAAGTCGGATATTATGACACTATGTCCGGAACTTAGTCAAAAAACGGTTGAGAGAGCTTTGAAGAAGTTGGTTGATGAAGAAAAGATTGCGAAAATCGGAGCAGGCAAAAGTACAACATATGTAGATGTGAAAAGATTATAAAGTACGATGCGTAAAAATGCCGATTCACATTGTTTTTCGACTATGTTATATTATGACTAAGTTGGACGAAAAAGTGTGATACATTTCCTCCGGAAAAAGTAAAAATAATAGGTAAAATACCCATAAAATTCAATGAATTCATGGACTCAGCCCTTTGGTGACAAGAGGTTGGGTCCTTTTTATATGTGGCCGGTAGCCTATTCAATTACTAAAATCTTTTACCTACCCATTCGGGTAGTTTACAACACTAAAAAAACAAATTATGATACATACAGACAAACGGGAACGGAAATGGGGGAACGTATGAAGAATCGGGATAATGAGTTTTTTATTGAAGAAGAACTGGATGAACTGGTCCGGGAAGAGAATAAAGAGGCGTTAAAGGATCAGCTGAGTCGGATTCTGGCATGTTCATGCTGCTTGAATGGATTTAAGCATTGCAGAAAATATCTGCAGATATTTACAGAAGAGGAGATTGTTCAGACACCGTATCTGGCAACCGCCGCAGCTGTGATCAGTGCGATTTATGGAGATTTGGAGCGGGCAGAGCATTATGCCGCCTGTGTAGAGTGTGAGCCAATCATGAAATTGCATCTGGACGTAATGATTCCCGGCACGGATATGGAGAAGGTGATGCGGGCACTGGAAAAGCTGGCGAACCTGCAGCGCACGCAGGGCTTTCTGCCGAATCTACCGTTGGCAGCCGGCAGGTTGACACTGGTAAATGGATTTCGTGATTTTACCATGTATGGGACATGGATCCTAGAGCATAAAGAGCAGTTAAAGCAATACATGAGACAGTTTTACGGTGACAGCGCAGTCGGTATGGCAGAGATTGCATATGCAGAGATCTGCTATCAGAGGAATGAGTGCTTTGAGGCGATCACGACATTAGTCGGTTGTATTCCGTTCATTGAGCGAGAGGGCGAGATCGCTGTACTGCTTATTGCACTGAGTCTGCAGATGAAGATTATGATTGCAACAGGTCAGATTGCAGTTGTATATCCGATGCTGGATAAAATCTATCAGCGATTATATGCGGGGAAAAGCCGGTGGCTGTTGGAGAATTATGGAGCAATGAAGGTACATGGACTCATGTATGACGGGGATGTTCAGACTGTATCCGACTGGATGGAGCAGGAGGCACCTAACGAGCTTGGGGAACTGTGTATGCTCGATACCTACAAGTATATGATCAAGATGCGGGCATATATTCTGGAGGAAAGATATCTGGCAATGCTTTCACTGGCAGAGTATTTAAGAGAGCCGTTGAGAAAGGGAGGCCGTACAATGGATTTATGTGAAATGGACCTGTTGTGCGCAGTCAGTTATTTCCTGGATGGAAAACCGGAGGAGGCATATAGCCTGTTGGATCATATATTGCCGGTGATTCAGGAGAGACGGTTTGACCGGTTGGTAGCAGATGAGGGAGAAAAGGTCTATTTTCTGCTGCGAAACTATAGAAAGGAACGGCAGAAGGATGATGAGTATCTGAATCAGCTGATTCAGTTATCGAAGAAAATGGCATTGCTGTATCCGGATTATTTAAGAAAGGCGAAAGAAGATTATCCGTCATTAACGGAGACGGAGAAAGAGATTCTGTGCCTGCTTGCAGATGAGAGATCAAATATGGAAATTGCAGACTTTATGGAGATCAGCATCAATACGGTGAAATTTCACATTAAGAATATATATACAAAATTAAAGGTAAAGACAAGGCAGCAGGCGGTCAGGGCCGCAAAAGAAAATAAGCTGATTTCTATCAGATAGGAAAGAAATACCGGTACAAATGATAGGGGGAGAATTTACATGAAACGAGTATTGTTTATTGCTGAAATGAATGGAATTGCAAAGAATCTGAACGAGGAGATGCTGCCACACTTTCAGGTGCAATTATGCGCAGCCGATAAAGAATATACGGAGAAACTGATTCATATTTTTGAACCGGATATCGTACTTATATTTTTGAACCAGTTGAATCATGCAGATGTAAGGCATCTGAAGACACTCCTGGAGGAAAAGGAAAGTATGCCTGCGGTTATAATCGGGAGTAAATATGAGTTTAGGGAGTATGGACTGGATGCGGAAACAGTTAACGTTCAGAAGCTTTTCCGGCCGGTTAAAAATTCGGAGATTGTCCGGGCAATCTGTGAAAGACTGGGCGTAGAGTATGTAGAATGTGAGGCTGCTGTTCAGGATAAAAAGGACAGAAGAAAGCATATCTTATTCGTAGATGATAATCCGCTTTTATTACGGAGTATGAAGTCATTGGTAAGTGATAAATACCGGGTATCTCTTGCGGTATCTGGAGCACAGGCTTTTGAACTGATGCAGCAGGATCGACCGGATCTTGTATTTCTGGATTACGAAATGCCGGGTATAAACGGGAAAGTGGTATTGCGTGCGATTCGGGCAAATGAGAAATTCTCCAGCCTTCCGGTTGTGCTGTTGTCAGCAGTGGCAGATCGGAACTATATTCAGGAGATTCTGACGTTGAAGCCGAATGGATATATCCTGAAGCCGGCAAGGCAGGAGAATATCCTGGCAATGATAGAAAAGCATGTAGGATAAAAGAACCCGTGCCTATACTTTAGTTGAATATCTCCCGGATAGATGGTATGATTATATAGATGATAAATTTATAGTAATGATTTGCGGTGATCGACCTGAGAGAAGCAGATCATTTACCGGGGGAGATGTATATGAGGGCGGTTAATTTGTATCTGCTTAGCAGAAATCAGGACAAAACAACATATACAGTATTTGAGAATATCCTTTCGGCCAGGCATGAACGGGTACGGGTGAAGGAATGTGAGTTTCAGAGTCTTCGAACGCTTGTCGAAGTACTTCTGGAAAGAGGCGTCACCCTTGCAGAGCTGGAGGGTTTTTTTTATTCCTATACGATACATCAGATTGGAAAGGAATTTGACCTGTTAAAGGTATGTACCGGACAGAAGGTTTTGAATATTGAGCTAAAGAGTCAGAGCGTTTCTGAAGAGAAGATGGAGAAGCAGCTTCTGAAGAATCAATATTATCTGAATCCGCTGGCACCGGTTCTCAGACTATATACCTATGTGGAAGAGACCGGTCTTTTATATACCTTGCAGGATGGACATCTGATTCCGGCAGATTTTTCAGAGCTGATTTTGGACATGAGACAGTTTACGGAATATGAACGGGAGAATCTGGACCGGCTGATGCGGGCGAAGGATTATTTGATCTCGCCGTTAAATATGCCACGGGAATTTTTAGAAAATCGCTATTTCCTGACGCAGCAGCAGGAGATGATACGTCGGACGATTTTGGAAGGAATGTCACAGTTTTATGGGATTACCGGAATTGCCGGAACCGGGAAAACGCTGTTGCTTTATGATCTGGCAAAGAAGTTAGCCTTGCAGGGAAGCGTCTGTATCATTCATTGCGGAATGCTGAGTGAGGGGCATAGCTGCCTGAACCACATGATGCCACGGGTGGACATTTATAGTGAGACGGAGGTTGCAGAGATAGACCTTGCCGGATATCGATTCTTTCTGGTGGATGAAGCTCAGCGGATGTCGGTGGAAATGTTAGACCGGCTGATGCGGATTACGGAAGAATCACCTTCAGAGTCCCACAGAATGTGCATCTTTTCTTATGATTATTATCAGATATTGTCCAAGAGCGAGAAGCGCAGGAACATTCCGGAGAAACTTGCAGAATTGCCGGACTTTCAGGAGCAGAAGCTGTCCGGCCGGATTCGGAGCAACCGGGAGATGAATGCATTTATCCGCACATTGCTTGATTTAAACTGCAGAGGCGAGCATGTGCATTATACCTATGAAAATGTGGATGTATTGTATGCACGGGATGCGGCAGAGGCACGGGAGATTATTCTATATTACCGGGAACAGAGGGGATACACGTTTATTGAATATGATGATCCGATCGAGGGTTGTCCGGGTGATATCTGTGCACCGGAGACGGCAGGCATGGAGTTTGAGAATGTGATCATCACATTGACCAATCATTTTCGATATAATGCGGAAGGGGTTCTGCAGGGAAATGCACACCCGAATCCGGACTACAGCTATTACAGACTTTTATTTCAGAGTGTCTCACGCACCAGAGAGAAGTTATGTATTGTGGTAATTGGCACGGAGAGCTTATTTGAAAAGGTATTGTCAATTCTAGATACAGATGGATAGGAAGTCAGTTCTGCAGAAGAAATCGTGTGGATCAGCACGATGAGACCTTCTATCTTATAAGCAAGTAATTCCTGCAAATACTTTCGTTCAATATCTTCAGAACCGTTACCGGTAAATACAAGAAATTTGTATCCAAATGTCTCATAGGTAGATAGAATTTGATTTAACATTTCTGAATAATAATGGAGAAATAGATTTGGAAGTAGAATACCAACGAATTCACTCTTTCCATTAGCCAGGACCTTAGCCAGTTTATCCGTGGACAGACTCTGGCGGTTATTACACTGGTTACAATACCGGTTATCATTATTTATGCACTATTGCTAGATGGTGCTCAGAGTGTATTAGCAGATGATAATAAGATGCAGATTACAGAAGAATTGGCAGAAAAGCTGCGTGCACATGGTGACAAGTTGATACTTGGAATTTGTGTTTGTACTACACCGGATGCATTTCTTTGATAACGAAACAGAGGAAATGATTGAAGTATAGGAGGAATATGTATGGATAAATTGAGTAAAGCAAATAGCTATAAAGAGGAAAATCATGTATCGAAAGATGAATTGCCAATGTTTCATGTGACACCACCTTGTGGATGGATGAATGATCCTAATGGATTTTCTGTTTATCAGGGAAAGGTACACTTGTTTTATCAATTCCATCCATATAGTGAGATCTGGGGACCTATGCACTGGGGGCATTGTGAAACAGAAGATTTTATCAGGTGGACAGAACTTCCGGTAGCGCTGGCTCCGGATCAGTCCTATGATGATGCAGGGTGTTTTTCAGGTTCTGGAATTGAGACTGAAAAGGGACATTTGCTGGTATATACCGGAGTTATAGAGAAAGAAGAAGACGGAGAAAAGAAGACTTACCAGAATCAGTGCCTTGCGTGGGGCGATGGTGAACAATATAGGAAATATGAGCAGAATCCTGTTATAACCGGAGAAATGCTGCCGGAACACTTCAGTAGGGAACATTTTCGGGATCCGAAGATCTGGAAAGAAGAAGATGGCTACTATATGGTGGTAGGAAACAAAACGGATCAGGGAAAGCCACAGGTAGTATTGTTTTTCTCAAAAGATTCTATAGAATGGCAGTATGTGTCAGTACTGGCCAGTGATCAGGACGGTACACTGGGAAGTATGTGGGAGTGCCCGGATTTCTTTTGCCTGGATGGCAGTTATATATTGCTTACATCGCCACAGGATCTGTGTGCAGATCAGGAGTTTCATAATGGTAATAATTCTGTATATTATATGGGCGTTTATGACAGAGCACAGCATAATTTTCACTATCAGGATGTGCATTCTCTGGATGATGGCCTGGACTTCTATGCATCGCAGACAATGCTGGCTTCAGATGGAAGACGGATTCTGATCGGATGGATGCAGTCATGGGATTCCAATATTCGTCCGGCAGATCAGAAGTGGGCCTGCATGATGACGATACCTAGAGAACTGCAGTTGAAACAGGGCAGGCTGTTGCAGAACCCGGTTCGTGAGTTTGAAAACTATCATAAGAATGAGGTTGTTTATAAAGGTAAAAGAATAAGCGGCATGCGACAGCTGGCTGGTATTGAAGGACGGATTTTGGACATGACAATAGAGATACAGAGCGGAGATTATCGGGAATTTACGATTGCTTTTGCACAGAATGAGAAGTATCAGACCAGCTTTACAATTCGGAGAGATAAGAATCAGATAGAGATAGATCGTACCTATTCCGGGATGGTACGTGATGCCATATCAATTCGGAGAGTAAATGCAAGAACTACACTGAAAACATGTAAGATCCGGATGATAATGGATAAATATTCTGCGGAGATTTTCCTGAATGATGGAGAACAGGTATTTAGCAATACATTCTACACACCAATGGAAGCTGATGCAATCAGTTTCTATTGCGATGGAACTGTGATTGCCGATATTGTGAAGTATGATATCTCTATGTCTTAGGAGGAACAGTGTATGAATAAGTATGATGTAGAGGCATTAGGTGAACTGCTGGTTGATTTTACAGAAGAGGGTTTAAGTACGCAGGGAATCAATACGGATAATCTGGCAGAAGATCCAGAGGTTCCTGCAACCCTTGCGTTTGTCCATACAAAAGCGGATGGTGACCGGAGCTTTGAAGGTTATGCCAAAGAAACACGAAATTTGTCAATTAATGAAGGAGGGATAAAATGCGGGAACTGGAAATTGCATTAAAATCAATTGCACCATATAAGAGCTCTCTGTAAATGAAAGTCTGCCCCCCAGCTATGCGGGGGGGATTTTTGTATAAATGAAAGCTGTAGTTATTTTCTATTATTTAATGATGCAATATAATCAAGATCCTTTGGATCGCATACATCATCCCGCTTTACGGTGACGTGCAGAAGCTGAGAGTTAAAATCCAGAAAAGTTCCCTTGCTGTCTCCGTGGTCGTTGGAACGTTTTACCAGAATGCCGACCAGCATAAATGCGAAGCCGAATCCCAGTAGATTGCCTAAAATAAATGCTCCGAATCCCATATTATATTCCCTCCTGTCGATCTTTTACATATGAATCTGTAGTTTTGCTTTCTGTCAATTCCACACTCTTTTTTACTTTATGAAACTTAGCGATACCGATACCAACGAAGATGCCGGTAACAATAAGAACATCAAAAACAAATTTTCCCGGAGAATCGATCATATCCATAAGGAAAAGTCCGTAAATGATTAAAAAGGCAAAAAAGGAGACTGCCAATCCGGTTAAAATAAAGCAGACAGCTACCTTTGATTTGTTATATGGAACACCACCGACAACCTTTCCGGTCTGTCCGTTCACTAATATGGTATATGGCTTCTGCTGGTAACGGAAGGTCAGAAACCAGGCCGGCAGCATAGCATAGTCGGCTTTCAGAATCTGACGTTCTGGGGCGTTCTGAACGATAGTTACGTTATTGGCATGTACAGTATCCTTGATCGCAGCATTAAACAGATTCTCCGCACGGGAGATTGCAAGTGTATGTAACTGCTCTGCCGGTACGTCATAGCGGTCCGCATAGAATCCGGACAGATAACTGATATCAAACGGCTGAAGTGCATGAGTATCATATGGCTCCAGTCTCTGCGAAGATTCGTCTGCTAATTTCCCGGATGCATCCAGTGTCAGCTGCTTAAAGTTACAATCCGCTTCCCGGTAGAAGAAGACATCATGCTCATTATCACCGGAACCCTTTGTCCCGCTCAGATAGACCTTATCTTCATAATGAATGTCGAACAACCAGTACGGGATATAGATTCCCCGTACCCGTTCTACATCAAAGTTCTTAATCTCATTGGAAATAAAGAATCCCTTTTTCAGTTTCTGACGGATTGCAATTACAGCCTGATCCTTTGTAACGGAGAAAGGAAGAATATATTTCGGCTTGATTTCAGAAGAGACCCGGCTGAATATGATGGTCGGCTGCCCACAGTAGGCACAGAAGGTGGAAGACTCCACGCCGTTGATAGCAAGTTCCGCACCGCAGGCGGTACAGGTGTAAATGTTACATTCCATTGTGTCTTCCGGTTCCGGAGACCGTTTCGCATCAAAAAGACTTCCGCAGCTCGGACACTCCATTTTGTTTTTGGCGGGATTATAGACCAGAGCTTTCCCGCAGTTCGCACAATATAATATCATAATTAACTCCCTTTATCAGTAATGATAGTTCTTTGAAAATCTTAGCATAGACGGTCGGGTTTGTAAATTCATTCCGGGAGGAATTTTGCGGGAGCAGAACACAGTTTTATCGGTTGGCATGTGAGTGAATATGTAAAGTTCGTTTGACAAAAGGCCACAACTGAAATACCATGAATAAAGAAACGCATAGCTTTGATACTAAGTAATAGGATGACAGTACAATTAAATGGCATAACAGTAGCAGCAGAATAATAAAAGAACAGGAAAGAAACGAGGAGATTGATATGTGTACAGCAGCAACTTATCAGACAAAGGACTTTTATATGGGACGGACTCTGGATTATGAGTTTTCTTATGGAGAAGAGATTACGATCACACCGCGGAATTATCCGTTTGATTTCCGCTATGACGGCAGGCGGGAGAGCCATTATGCGATCATAGGGATGGCACATGTTGCAGACCGGTATCCGTTATATTATGATGCGGTGAATGAAAAAGGACTGGGGATGGCAGGGCTGAATTTTGTGGGAAATGCAGTCTATGCACAACCGGAAGAAGGACGTAGAAATGTAGCACAGTATGAGTTTATACCATGGGTGCTCAGCCAGTGTGCAACACTTGATGAGGCGAAGGGACTGCTGGAGGAAATGAATCTGACAGGAACCCCGTATAGTGACCGGCTTCCGGCGGCACAGTTGCATTGGATCATTGCGGATCAGAGTGGTGCGATCACGGTGGAGTCGGTTGCAGATGGGCTTAAGATTTATGAGAATCCGGTTGGCGTCCTGACGAATAACCCACCGTTTGAGCAGCAGATGTTCGGACTGAATGCCTATATGCATTTGTCACCGAAGCAGCCGGAGAATCAGTTTGCGAAGCAGATAGATCTGAAGCCGTATAGTCGTGGCATGGGTGCAATCGGTCTTCCGGGAGATCTGTCCTCTTCATCCCGGTTTGTCAGAGTTGCATTTGTGAAGCTGCATGCAGTATCCGGAACAGGGGAACCGGAGAGTGTGGGGCAGTTTTTCCATATTCTCGGAGCCGTGGATCAGCAGAGGGGATGCTGTGAGGTGGCAGAGGAAAAATATGAGATCACCATTTATACTTCCTGCTGGAATGCACAGAAAGGGATTTATTACTATACCACCTATACGAACCATCAGATTACGGCGGTGGATATGCACAGGGAGAACTTGGATAGTAAGGAACTGATTCATTATCCAATGCTTCAGGAAGAGAGTATTTGTTTGCAAAACGGAAAGCCGTTCCGGAACTAAAGGCTATGCTTCCGGATATCTTTCCGAGAATGTGCATGACCTTGTGCAGAACCCAGGCGATGATCAGAGAAGTGGAAATGGTTGCCAGAATAATAAATGGATTTTGATGAAAGTTCCTGCTTGACAGGATAACGCTGTTATGCTACCATAACGATGTTATGTAGAAGCGGTAGATAGATTGAGGTAGAAATATGAAGAATGATCATGAGACAAAGGAACGTCTCCTTGTGTGTGCAAGAGAGGAGTTTTTGGAAAAGGGTTATCAGAAGGCCTCCCTGCGCAGCATCTGTAAGAAGGCAGGTGTGACGACCGGAGCCTTGTACTTTTTCTTTCAGGATAAGGAGGATTTGTTCTCGGCCATCGTGCAGCCGACCTTAGATCAGGTACGGGCAATGGCAGAGCAGCATGTGCGGCAGGAGTTGATGATGCTGCAGAATCTTCCGGGAGCGGATGAGGATAATATGCATGATGATCATAATGCAACCGAGCAGATTCTTCATGTATTATATAAGAATTATGATATCTGTCAGATGCTTTTGACGAATAGTCAGGGATCCCGGTATGAGAATTGTCTGGATGAGATTGTGGATCTGTTTGAAAACGGGCAGCGCGCATTGGCACAGGAGCAGGCGAGGCAGCTGGGGGTACAGCCGCCGGATGATTACATTCTGCATTGGGTGATCCATATCGAGCTGGATGCCTATGTGCATATACTGCTTCACGAGCGGAATGAAGAAAAAGCACTCAAGCATATGGATCAGGTGCTGGATTATCTGTTGGCCGGGTGGGAAGCATTATTTCGTAGAAAGTAAAAATTGATTTAAAAAGGAAGAACCAGGCTATGTCCGGCAATCGGGCATAGCTAAATTACATAACAGAACATAACAGTGTTATGTTTACACAAAAAACAAAAGAATTATAAAACAGGAGGAAAGAATCATGTATGTTCAGGTGTCAGATGTTAAGAAGAGTTACGGCGAAGGTGGTAGCTTTATTCAGGTATTGAAAGGGGTTACAGTCGGCGTTGATCAGGGGAGTATGTGTGTAATACAGGGAACCAGTGGATCAGGAAAGTCAACTCTGCTTAATTGCATCGGTGGTCTGGACGTGGTAGATTCCGGGTCCATTCAGGTGGATGGAAAAGAAATGGTCGGATTAAAGCCGGAGGAGCTTTCCGATTACCGGCGGGATTATCTGGGATTTATCTTCCAGTTCTACAATCTGGTTCCGAATCTGACAGTGCGGGAGAATATACAGGTATGTGAATATCTGACAGAAAATCCGTTAAATATGGATGAGCTGCTGGATATTCTGGGACTGACAGAGCATCAGAACAAGTTCCCGGCGCAGTTATCCGGTGGACAGCAGCAGCGATGTGCGATTGCCAGAGCACTGATCAAGAATCCGAAGCTGTTGCTCTGCGATGAGCCGACCGGAGCACTGGATTCCAAGACCTCCAGAGATATTCTCGTTCTGCTTGAAAAGATCAATGCGCAGTATGGTACGACCATGCTGATCGTTACACATAATAATGCGATCAAAGATATGGTAGATCAGGTTATTATCTTAAAGGATGGTCTGATCCGGAAAAATTACCGTAACGAGACGAAGGTACCGGCAGCAGAATTGGAGGATTTATAAAATGCAGAAAGTATTACGAAAAAGAATTTTACGTGATTTTAAGACAAATATTGCCCGGTATCTGGCACTTGGATTTCTGATCATCTTAAGTATGTATTTGGTCATCAGCATGCTGGGAGCAGCAGAAACAATTATCCGGGGGAGCTTAAAGGCAGATGCAGATGCTCATGCAGAGGATGGTGAGTTTTCCCTGTTCGTGCCGATGAAGGAGAGCGAAGAAGAAGCTCTGAGAGCCCGGGGCATCACACTGGAGAAAATGTTTTTTCTGGATTATACCGTAGAAGAATCCAAGACACTGCGGTTGTTTGAAAACCGGGAGGAAATCAATCAGATTACTCTGAAAGAAGGCAGCCCGGCAGCAGCAGAGGATGAGGTGGTACTGGAGCGGCGCTATGCAGAGATAAATGGGATTCGGGTCGATGATAAGATCGAGATCGGTGGACATGTTTTTCGGGTAGTCGGAATCGGTACGGTGCCGGATTATGATTGCACCTTAAAAACACTGGGAGATACCGGGTGTGACAGCCAGAATTTTGGACTTGCATTTGTGACAGCAGATACCTATCAGGCAATGCGTAAGGAAGGAAAGAGCGCAAAATCGGAAGAATATTATTATGCATATCTCTTAAATGACAGGATGACAGATGACGAGTTAAAAGACGAATTAAAGGAGTTGGAATTCTCAGCGGACGATGTACAGGATGCATATTTTCAGGAATACTGGGACCGGACATTGGGCAGAGAGGATGAGCTCCGTGACGGTATTCAGGAGCTGGTAGATGGTGCAGAGGAATTAAAGGATGGGTTAAAAGAACTGAAATCCTTTGCCGATGGAGTTGACGAGTATACGGATGGCGTTGCGGAGGCGTCGGATGGTGCAGAGGAACTGCGGGATGGTGTGAAGGACTTAAAGGATGAAACCGATGACATTATTGATGAAATCTTTGACGCAGATGCCGGGAACCTGATGACCTTTGTAAAAGCAGGAGATAACGCAAGGATTCAGGCAGCATCCGGAGATCAGGAGCTGTACCGGAGCGTCGGAACCATTGCGGGTTGTATTATTTTGGTTTTGATTTCCTATGTATTATCTGTATTCGTGGTACATTCCATTGACCAGGAGAGTTCCGTCATCGGTGCATTATACGCATTGGGGGTAAAGAAGCGGGACCTGATGAACCATTATGTAATGCTGCCGACCGTCATTGCTGCGGTTTCCGGTGTGATCGGTACCCTGATCGGGTACAGTAAAGTCGGCGTAAGGGTACAGATGCAGGATTGTTATAATTACTATTCTTTGCCGGATCTGAATGTAATAATAATGCCATATCTGTTGATTTACGGAGTGATAGCGCCACCGTTGATCTGTTGGATCGTAACCAGTCTGGTTATCAATAAACGACTGTCAAAGCCGGTTCTGACTCTGATTAAGAACGAGCAGAAGGTAAGTAAGGGAAATGATTTTAAGTTAAAGCATATGAAGTTTATGCGGTTATTCAAACTGCGTCAGATCATCCGGGAGAGAAGAACGGCATTTACGGTTGTGTTCGGAATGTTTGTCAGCCTGTTGATCGCAATCATGGCAATGGAGATATTTGTGTATTGCGATACTGTGCGCATACAGTATCCACAGGATACAAAATACGAGTATATGTATACCTATAAATATCCGTCAGAGGAGGTGCCGGAAGGGGGGTATAAGGCATATGCGAAGACAATGAAAAAAGCCATTTACGGTTATACCTTTGATGTGACAGTCCTTGGAATTACAGAGGATAATCCGTTCTTTGATGTAAATCTGAAGGATACCTCCAGTCAGGTGGTGATCAGTTCAGCCATTGCCTACAAATATGGTCTGAAGGTTGGAGATGTGATTACCTTAAAGGATGAAGAAGCAGATAAATTATATGCATTTGAGATATATGACATTACGCAGTATTCTCCGTCTTTCATGGTATTTATGCCATATGATAAGGCATTGGAGCTTTTCGGAGAACCGGATGATTATTATAATGTAGTGTTCTCTGATCACGACCTTGAAATCGAATCCGGACGGTTATATTCTACAATAACAAAGACGGATGTGGAGAAAGCAGCCGGTATCTTTGTAAACCAGATGCAGGGAATGATCATTACATTGGGGACGGTGTCTGTTATCATATTTGCGATTGTATTGTATCTGATGATGAAGGTGATGATCGATCGTTCCGCATTCAGTATTTCACTGATCAAGATGTTCGGATATCGGGATAAGGAGCTGAAGAAGATGTACCTAGACGGTAACTTTTATGTGATCGCCATTGGGGCATTGCTCTCGGTTCCTCTCGGAAAAATAATCATGGATGCCATTTATGGACCGGCATTTACACCAAATGTAGCCTGCGGTGTTGATAAATCCTTCTCTGTATGGATTTATCTGGGAATATTCGCATTGGTGTTTATCCTGTACTTCATCATCAATCATCTGCTTGTCCGAAGAATCCGGAAAATGATTCCTGCGGAGGTACTGAAGAACCGGGAGTAATGGCTCCCGGCGAAATCAACCGGCAATCCGGAAAATATTAACCAGAAATACCATTGCCAATCCATAGTAGGTGACAACTGCAACCAGGTCATTGACCGTTGTAATGAGTGGTCCGGAAGCAACCGCCGGATCAATATGGATCTTGTGGAAGAACATCGGAATCACGGTTCCGATCATGCTGGAGATCACCATTGCAACGATCAGTGATACGCCGACACAGCCGGAGATCAGGAAAGCCGGTATCCATGCATAGCCCTTAAACAGATGGATATAAATGCCAAGGAATACCAGGGCCATGATGCCGAGGCTTGCACCGTTTAAGAATCCAATTTTCACTTCCTTCCAGAGCAGTGCCAGCTTCTTACGGGCGGTCAGGGACTCATCCATGAGAACCCGGATGGTAACAGCCAGTGACTGGGTTCCGACATTTCCTGCCATATCGAGGACCAGAGACTGGAAGCAGATCACGATCGGAAGAACGGCAACTACGGATTCAAAGATGCCGACCACAGAAGAAACTGCCATTCCAAGAAATAACAGAATGATCAGCCATGGCAGACGTTTCTTCATACTGGTCAGCGTGGATTCCTTCAGGTCATCCTCCGAAGTCAGACCGGCCAGCTTTGCATAGTCATCACCCATAGCATCATCGACCAGCTCTACAATGTCGGTCGCAGTCAGAATACCGGCAATCCGGCCGTCTTCGGTCAGAACCGGCAGGGAATCTTCTTCATAATCTGCAATCTTTTCGATACAGACGTCAATTTTTTCATGCTCTAACACATATGGATAAGAACTACTGATGATATCCCGGAGATTATCATTCTCGCGGGCAATGATCAGATCCTTTAAGTCGATCGCACCGGAGAATTTTTCGTCCTGATCCATGACATAGATCGTGGAAATATTATCATGCTCACCGGCCTGTTTTACCAGTGCACTCATGGCTGCACGGATGGTAAGCGTATCCGGAATACAGACAAAGTTGTTCGTCATACAGCTTCCGATTTCATCCTCATCGTAAGAAAGCAGCTTCCGAACATCCTTCTGGGCATCTTCATCCAGCAGCTTGACAATCTCCTGTTTCTTCTCATCCGGAAGATAATCCAGAACGTCCAGAGCATCATCCGCATCCATGTAGGAAACGACCTTGGCAGCACGCTCTACCGGCAGTTCCTCCAGATAGATCTCGACATCATCCAGGTAGGAGAAGACTTCTGCCACCCGCTGGACACCAAGAACCCGGTAAAGGTGCTTGCGCTCGTTCTCTGTAAGCCGGGTGATCGCCTCTGCAATATCACGGTCATGATAATCGGACAGTCTTTTCAACAGACTGGTATCGTTTTTTGTAGTGTGGATGATTTTGATCAGTTCATTTGTATAATCGGTTCTGGTTGTGATTTCTTTTTTCATTTCTGCCTCCTTATCTCCGGAACGTTCCGGTGTGATGCCGGAGCATAACAAGACAGAATGTAGCTAGTTCTGTTTTATGAATAGCCACATTCTTCTATATGCTGATGCATCACATAACTGACTTCGACCTATACAATCGCAACTATCCATAAAACTCACCTCCTGATATTAGAAATTAAGATATGGTTCTTTTTTAACCGAAGTGATTATAGCAAAAAACAGCTGATTTCACAACCAGAAAAGTGTAAAAAAATGTAAAATTGGGTTCTGCTTTATCTTGAGTTGTGTGGAACCGTAGAATAATTACTCCGCAATACTCTTCTTCGTAGGCAGTCATTGTGGTGCCATCAGTAGAAGCCCACATGGAAGGACTTCCGACATAATAATTCTGAAAGGTATTTTTTCCAATCGTATCGCTGTGAAATAGAGCATAATATGCCCAGTACCCGCCGAGAGAATGTCCGGTAAGTGCCATGTTTTCTGAGTCCACAGAGTAGATTTCTTCCAGGTATGGGACCAGATTATCGACGATAAAATGGAGATAAGCATCTGGTGCGTCTACCAAGTCGCGTTCCCGGATCGTTTGATAATCGTAGTCATTGGGATAGCCAATGCTGACCATTATGATATCTGTCTTCTTGAGTTTCAGTAGTTGTGGATAAAACTGCGGAAACTCAAGGATTTATAGGTTGCGGGCAGAGGTAGTCTGGGTTATACTTAATGCATGTACTTAAAGAATAACAGCGGAGGAATGAAAAATGGATATGAATATCGTATGTTTAGACTTAGAAGGTGTATTGGTTCCGGAGATCTGGATCGCATTTGCAGAGGCAAGCGGAATCCCAGAGTTAAAGAGAACGACCAGAGATGAACCGGATTATGAGAAACTGATGAACTGGAGAATCGGAATCTTAAAGGAGCACGGTCTGGGATTGAAGGAGATTCAGGAGACAATTGCGAAGATCGATCCGATTCCGGGTGCAAAAGAGTTTTTGGATGAATTAAGAAGCATTACCCAGGTGATCATTATCAGTGATACCTTTACCCAGTTTGCGGGTCCTTTGATGAAGAAGCTTGGCTGGCCGACCATCTTCTGTAATTCTCTGGAGGTAGCACCGGACGGAGAGATTACCGGATTTAAGATGCGGATCGAGAACTCTAAGCTGACAACCGTAAAGGCATTGCAGTCAATCGGATATCAGACGATCGCCAGCGGTGACAGCCACAACGATCTGGGTATGATTCAGGCAAGTAAGGCAGGCTTCCTGTTCAAGAGTACCGAGCAGATCAAGAAGGATCATCCGGAGCTGCCGGCATATGAGACCTATGATGAGCTGATGGCAGCAATCAAAGCTGCTCTGTAAGTTGCAGAACAGGGAACACCGCAGGAATTAAGACGGAAAAACGGTATCTATAAGTATGTGGAAACATCAGTAAATTTAAGCGTAGCAGCTTTATCAGGCTGCTACGCTGTTTTTATCTCAGCAGTTATCTGGCTTGCTGACGCAGCTGCTGTAACTCCAGTTCCTTATGTGCTAATTGTGATTGCAACTCCTGATTATCTCGTTTCAGTTCATCAATCGTAGCCTGCATTTCGTCAATCATGTAGTCAACCGTATTTTCATCTAGCATCTGTAATTCTTTTGAAAAAAGTCCCATAATATCCTCCGTATTTCTGCATAGCTCATAGACATCCGCATACATATCTCGAAACTTCGGATACCGTGAGAGCAACGTTACGATCAGCTCCGGGTCATCAATGCTGAGAAATGCCAGCCATGCATCCAAGTCATTTTGTATACCTTTATTATGAAAATGTTTCATAAAAATGTCAAGAGGTATAAAGCAATATTCTTGTAATAATTCTATCGGTATACCAGTATCGGTCACGGAAAACGCATGGTGAAGATAGATATCCTGATATTCCGGACGGTGAAAGACGGCAGGACTCTGCTCAAACAGGACGATCGTGTATACATTTTTGACATCTTTATATGTAAAATGTTTTCCGCGGATACTTCGGACGCGTTGATACTGACGGAGTAGAAGATCTGCCGAATAACAGGCACTTCGCTGCCCGGGAAAAAGGTAGCCTTGTTTCTGGATTTCTACATTGGCGATGCTGTGATCCTCCAATTCCACCACAATATCGGTCAGAATCAGAGAACGATCGGCACTCAAACGAGTAGAGTCGTTGGGGAGTACATCTAAAATACGAATGGTTTGTCCGAGAATCAGGGACAGAAATTCCGACAGGCATTCCGGTGCATATTCCGGATTCATGATTTCCTTGAAGAATGAGTCATAGAGCATTTTGACACCCTTTGCACCACTGCAGATATCCAGAAACTCCTGCTGACCGGCAGGACCCCAGGACTGATAGAGATAATAGAGCTTCGTGCGGCTGCAGATATCATCCAGCACTTCCTGTCTGGTGCGAATGATCGGAAAATAATGTTGTAATAAATTAGAAATAAAAATACCTCCTATAAGTATGCCTGAACAGGCTTAGAATGCCGATTGACAGTTGATAGTAGAATTACACATTGGCCATAAAGAAATATGAAAAGCAATATGTAATAAAAATGTTAACATTATAATACGACACGAAAACAAAAATGTCAATAATAAAATTACAAATAAACAATGGGGAGTAAAACAAATATAAAAAGTCCCGCGGGTTTGTCCGCAGGACTTCATATGTGCAGAAATTGAATGCTACCGTTTTTTCGGTACCGGTAGAAGGACCTTCCTCACACCACTGCATAAACTGTCGGATGCGGGGGTCTGTATTTACATACTAATTATTAGCGGCACCTTCGTAAACAGCCTCATTGGTGAATTCGATTCCCAGCTTCTTAAAGGTATTCATATCCACTGCGGAAAGGATGGCCGATACATGGAGCTGACAGCCGGACAGCTTCGGCAGCTGTTCCAGAGCAAGCTTTGCATTCGGATCGGAGACCGCACACATGGAGAGCGCAATCAGAACCTCGTCGGTATGAAGTCTCGGATTGCGGCTGCCCAGATAGCCGGTCTTTAACTGCTGGATCGGTTCGATGAAGGTGCGGGAAATCAGATGCACCTTTTTGTCAATATTACCGAGTACCTTAATAGCATTTAACAGAACAGCGGAAGCCGGGCCGAGCAGATCGGAGGTAGAGCCTGTGATGATGGTTCCGTCCGGAAGCTCCAGTGCGGCTGCGGCAGAACCGTTCTCTTTCGCCAGATCATTGGCAACCGGTACAACGGCACGGTCGTTTACCGTGATCTTAGCCTGCTTCATGATCAGCTCCTGCTTATAAACCTCTTCCTTGGTCGCTTCATCTTTGACAAATCGGTTCAGTGACTGATAATATCTCCGGATGATCTCCTGTCTGGAAGCCTCCTTGCAGACCTCATCATCAATGATGCAATTACCTGCCATATTAACACCCATATCGGTAGGGGACTTATATGGACAGTGACCGTAGATGCCCTCAAACATAGCGGCGAGTACCGGATAAATCTCGATATCCCGGTTATAATTGACGGTGGTCTCGTTATAAGCCTCCAGATGGAAAGGATCGATCATATTGACGTCATTCAGATCGGCGGTCGCAGCCTCATATGCCAGATTGACCGGATGCTTCAAAGGAATATTCCAGATCGGGAAGGTCTCGAACTTGGCATAGCCGGCTTTGATTCCGTTCTTATTCTCATGATAGAGCTGTGACAGGCAGGTTGCCATCTTGCCGCTGCCGGGACCCGGTGCGGTTACGATCACCAGAGGACGGGTGGTCTTGATGTAATCATTCTTGCCGTATCCTTCATCACTGACGATCAGATCAATATTATTCGGATACCCCTCGATCGAATAGTGATGGTACACATGAATGCCGATAGCTTCCAACTTCTTCTGGAAAAGGTCGGCGGAAGGCTGACCGGCGTAGCGGGTAATGACCACGCTGCTGACATACAGCCCTTTCTTCTTATATATATCAATTAATCGGAGTACATCCTCATCATAGGTGATGCCGAGGTCATGCCGGATCTTATTCCGCTCAATATCGGCAGCATTGATGGAAATGATCATTTCTGCCTGATCAGCGAGCTGAAGAAGCATCTGCAGCTTACTGTCCGGTGCAAAGCCCGGAAGAACACGGGAGGCATGGTAATCATCCAGTAATTTTCCTCCGAATTCCAGATATAATTTGTCTCCGAACTGGGAAATCCGCTCTCGGATATGGGCGGACTGCATGGACAGGTATTTATCGTTGTCGAATCCAATACGTTTCATTAAAAATCTCCTTCGCAAATTAGTAAAACATGGTGGCACCGAAAATAAAAGTACCAAATATGAGAATATCACATTGTGAGGAGAAAATACAGAGAAAACATATAAAACGGACGAAATATGGAGGATATAGACCGGAGACTTTCAGAGGCAATTAAAGAGTGGAAATAATTACCGGAAAAAGGTATTATTGAAATCAGAAAAGGGGTGTATGCTTATGAGAAGAAGTGATCGTGAGGTTACGGATATAGATCAGATAATGGAGATTGTAGATCAGGCAAGGATCCTTCATCTGGGAATGTTTGCAGAGGGATACCCATATGTCGTGCCGTTGCATTATGGCTACGAGTATGAAAATGGAGTCCTGACCTTTTATCTGCACAGTGCCGGGGAAGGACGAAAGCTGGATCTGATCCGGGCGAATCCGAATGTATGTGTAGAGCTGGAAGCGAATGTGGAGCTTGTTTCGGGACATGATATTCCGTGCAGATACGGCGCTGCATTTTCATCGGTGATCGGAACCGGGAAGGCAGAGATCGTCTGCGCTGCACAGGAGAAGATAAAGGGGCTGAAGCTGTTAATGGTACATCAGACCGGACGGGAGTTCAACATGAACGAAACAATGGCTGACGGTGTGGCAGTCTTAAAGGTTACAGTTACAGATTTTACAGCAAAGAAGAGGAGCTGAGTCCGGTGCTTAGCTCCTCAAACCAGTTCCGGGTCTCTTCCGGATCTTTAAAGTTTATGAAAACAGTCTTATCTTCTGTCTGGATCAGAAGAATCGGAGCAGCATCCTGAAAGATATACAGGTTGCAATCGCCATACGTATTCCCGCGAAAACGACCGATCAGATATTCATCCGTTGCACCGCCGTTGATTTTGGTGAAATCATCATGAGGCAGTTCGTCCAGCAATTCAATCTTGCGGATATCGGAAACCGGCAGTTCGCTGGAATAACCGGCAGAGGTTATCTGCAGGGTTGTCCCATCAAACTTCATATCAATGGTCACATGCAGGAACGGAATCAGCACAGCAAACGCCCAAATAAGACATCCGACAGTCAGAACGGCGACAGAGCCACTGAAGATCCAGGCGCCCTTCTTTGCGTAATTCAGGGTATAGTTGCTGCCTTGCATACGATCGGGAACGAAGGTTTTGTGATCGGACGGATTATAATAAAAACCGGTTTTCCAATATTCATCATCATCTACGATCAGGGGTGCCGGGTCAGAGGAAAGCAGTTCCTGTTTTCGTTTCTGACCAAGGAGCAGAGGTGTCAGCAGTCCGACTGCGGAAAAGAATTGGATTGCGCTATAGGCATAAATACCGGATGATGAAAAAGTCTGCGTGGCCAGGGTAGAGACGGCAACACAGATCCATGCAGCAGCATTCAGACTATTACCGAGCAGAAAGGCAGTGCCCTTGTAACGCTTCATGGTGACGTGGATGGTCTGATTCAGTGCGGTATCGGTGCTGTAGGCGGAACGTTCAGAATGGTTGATGTGGATATGCAGGATCCACAGGATTATGGACACCAGAAACGCACAGAGAAAGAAGGTCAGAAGAATCGGAAAGTAACTGGCCTTCTGATACCACAGAAATGGCAGAAAACAGCCGATCTCCGCAACAATCGGAAGGAGATGCCGGAAAGCCGGAATAGCAGAATTCTCGATACCGGCAGACACACGGGTATCAATGTAAACCTTTCGTTGCTGGGATTCTACGATCCATCCATTCTTCATCTTCAGATCATACAGTCTGCGATGCGCAGTGAAAGAGAGGTATTGTATAAATACAAGATATACCGTGATCCAGATACAGAATATCAGAATAAATATGATCATATTCCAGAAGACTAAGAAACAGATGGCTCCGGACAGAAAGCAGTTGGTGTTCAGAAAGCGGTTCATCCGTGTCCGGGTCGATGAGAGCAGATGCTGCACTTCTTCATTCTCGATATGCTCCTTCGGAATATGGACACCCATCACCATGCCATTCTCATATTTAAAATAGGAGCTGTATGCGTATTTCATGATCAGTGTTACAAATAAGTTTTGAACAAAAAACAAAACAAACATAATAATTTCCATAGCATTACCTCCGATCGTATGCACGGATATTGCGGTTAGATGAAACAGGAGCAGTTACGAGGGACAGGGATTCATGCGGGAGTAGATCGTATCGCATAATGCGAGAAAATCATCCTTCTCCATCCCGGTAATACTGGCCTCTGCGGATAGCAGCTCCAGCTCTGCTTCCAGTTTCTCACGGAATTCAGCATTCATATCAATGGACTCCGCAACAAAGGCACCCATGCGGCGGTCTGTGCGGATATAGCCCTCTGCCTTCAGAATCTGATAAGCCTTATTTACGGTCATGGTGTTCACACCTGCATCCGCAGCCAGCTGACGGACGGTCGGAAGCTTTTCATTAGCTTTCAGTTCACCTCTGCCGATACCTTTCACAATCTGGTTGCGAAGTTGTACATAAATGGGAATATCACTTCCCATATCCAGTTCAAGAATCATACAAGTCACTCCCGGTATAATAATGGTGTAGCCAATCAAGGCTACTTGGTTAATAACTGTCATCCTGTATTACAAGTATTAATACAGATAATACTATAGATAAAAAAGAAAGTCAAGAAGCGGATGTAAAATGTATAGTTTTAGATAGCGTTTAGAAAATAAGCATGCTATAATGAGTCCGAAAGAAATAACACGATAACGGAACAGGGGGAATAGATATGGCAATCAAGAAGAATTACTGTATTTTCTGTGGAAAAGAATTGTCCGATGGAAAGTGTGTAGTCTGTGGACGTGAGGCGAAACCGTCAATCTCATTTGACGAGCTGGAGTATCAGAAGGTTCCGGCAGAGGCAGCGGAGGTATTTGGTGTCCAGAAAAAGAAGCTTTTCGGAAATAATCTGTATTCTGTAAAAGAGATGATCAAGAACGGAGATCTGTATATTGCAGATGTTTATTTTGATGATACATATGAGACGGAATATGAGAGTTCCGGCGATTCGGAAATGGAGTACAACTATTATATTCAGTTTTCAAGCCCGGATCAGGCACCGTGTGAGCGTGACTGTGAGGTCACGGCCGGACAGTATCGGAAGATTAAGCAGATGCTGCAGGAGGGGCAGCATGAGGGCAAGCTGCTCTGGGGTAAATGGAAAAAGAAGAATTACTACTATGTGTTTGCATTACAGGGCAGAACGCTGGAAGCAGCATTGAAGACCAGTCTGGCAGAGTCCCTAATGGACTACGGAACGGAAACAGAAAAGCGCAGGATCCCACCGAAGGGCGGATTCGGCAATTCTGCAGCAGATAAAGCATTCGATGCAATCTGGGATAACACAGTCGGGAAATTATAGGATTTTAAGAAACGTTTTATGAATAACCCAATTAAAACATTAACAAAAAGAGAGTGGTGCCTCTGGATCGGGTCCCTTGGCATCGTATTGATTTCTAATGCACTGACAGCAGAATTTGATGTACTGACACTGGTCGCGGCATTGATTGGCGTAACATCACTGATCTTTGCCGCAAAAGGAAATGTGTGGGCACAGATTCTGATGGTCATATTCAGTATTCTTTATGGGATCATTTCCTTCCGGTTCCGATACTGGGGAGAGATGATCACATATCTTGGCATGACCATGCCGATGTCTGTATGGTCGACGATTACATGGCTGAATACTCCGAATATTATATTCAGCACGATTTCCATTATTACAAGCTTTCTGGCGACTAGCCTGACGATGTTGCGTTCCTCCTATTATGCAGTAGGATATGCCGCAAATGATATTGTGCTGATCGTGCTCTGGGTGCTGGCTTCCATGGAAAATCCGGTTTATATCCCGGTGGTTGTGAATTTCGCAATCTTTTTCTTGAACGATATGTATGGATTTATCAGTTGGAAAAAACGGGAGCTTCGGCAGGCATAGGAGCCTGTTCATACAGCCGGTTTGGTGATATAATGAGCATTGCGACGGGATGTGCTTGCACATACGGGTCCGGTGATCGGATTTTATCCGGTGACCGTTATAAAGGAATGATAATAAGGAGAACGAATATGAGAATTGGTATTTTAGGCTATGGAAATCTCGGAAGAGGTATAGAGTGTGCGATCCGGCAGAATCCGGATATGGAGCTGGCAGCAGTATTTACCAGACGTGCACCGGAGACAGTGTCGATTCTGACGGAAGGCGCAGCAGTATGCTCTGTGGCAGATGTGGAGCAGTGGAAGGATAAGATTGATGTTATGATCCTGTGCGGCGGCAGTGCGACAGACCTTCCGGAGCAGACACCGAAATATGCGGAGCTGTTTAATGTAGTAGACAGCTTTGATACACATGCACGCATTCCGGAGCATTTTGAACGGGTAGATGCGGCTGCGAAGAAGAGCGGACACATTGGAATCATTTCCGTAGGCTGGGATCCGGGAATGTTCTCCTTGAACCGGATGTATGCCAATGCAATCCTGCCGGAAGGCCGGGACTACACATTCTGGGGCAAGGGTGTCAGTCAGGGACATTCAGATGCAATCCGCCGTGTAGAGGGCGTAAAGGATGGTAAGCAGTATACGATTCCGGTTGAGTCAGCATTAGAGGCAGTCAGAAATGGTGAGAATCCGGAGCTGACAACCAGACAGAAGCATACAAGAGAATGCTTCGTGGTACTGGAGGAGGGCGCAGATCCTGTCAAGGTAGAAGCAACAATCAAGAATATGCCGAATTATTTTGCGGATTATGACACTACGGTTCATTTCATCAGTGAAGAAGAGTTGAAGGCCGATCACAGCGGCATCCCACATGGCGGATTTGTGATCCGTTCCGGTAAGACCGGTTGGGAACAGGAGCATAAGCATGTGATAGAGTACAGTCTGAAGCTTGATTCGAATCCGGAGTTTACAGCCTGCGTGATCGTAGCATATGCAAGAGCCGCATTTCGGCTGCATAGCGAGGGACAGAGCGGTTGTAAGACCGTATTTGATATTGCACCGGCATACTTAAGCGCAAAGACCGGAGCAGAGCTACGGAAAGATTTACTATAGTGGTTATTTCTCAATTCTGATTATGACCACGGACGATCATAATATCTTTTGATTTTAATCGGGTATCCTTCTGCGGGAGAATGGAGAGACCATCCCGCAGGATCAGGTAAACAGTAAGCTGGTCAGCCGATTCCACATCTTGGACGGTCTGACCGGCATGTTTTTTGTCTACAAAAACTTCTGCAATTTCTTTAATATCGGTATCGCGGATGCTGGAGATATTGCTGTTTCGCTGATATTGTTCTACAAATCCGGCACTGATAATACCAGTTGGGATCGCAACGGCCCCTACTCCCAGATAAGCGATGCAGATCGCCATGATACGTCCCAGTGGCGTGATCGGATAGATATCACCGTAGCCCACTGTGAGCAGTGTTGACATACTCCACCAGACACCGCTGAATGCATTGCGAAAAACCTCCGGCTGTGCGTCGTGTTCCACACTGTACATACAGAGACTGCTGGCAAGCATCAGGACGAGAACAATGAAAAGAGAGGAAATGATCTGGTTCCGCTTCTCATACAGGACGGTTGTAATTACGTTAAACGAGTCATATTTGGCATTCAATCGGAACAGGTGGAAGATTCTGGCAACCCGCAGCATCCGGAAGAAGACAAAGCCGGATAGGAAAAATGCCGGAATGATCGTCAGAAGATCAATGACTCCGTCAAAGGAAAAAATGAATTTCAACCGGGCTCTTGCCGGATGCAGATTCGGATAAAGATAGTCTGCGGTCCAGATACGGAGAGCGTATTCAACGCAGAAGATTCCGAGAGTGATCCATTCCACGATCTTGAAACAGGTAAACAGGCAGGATAATTCCTCGAATGTCTGCATGAATGTAACTAAAATATTTGAAAATATAGTGATCGTAATAAATACATCAAAGAACCGGCTGATACGGTTACTCTTATCTCCAATCTGAATAATATTGAATATCTTTTCCTTCACGATAACATTCCTTTCTATGAATACGGATTTAAATCTGATTAGATATATATTAACACAGAATCTGTTGGTTTTGAAATGGGTTGGTGCAAGATTTGTGCATTGGAATGGTGGGACTTTGACCGCCGACGCTTCTTGTCATATAACTCCTGTGGGGCAAGCTCTCGCATCTGCCAGCACGTAGTGGCACATAAGGCTGTAAAATACACAGCCTAAATGCCAACGTGCTTCTAGAGCCCCACAGGAGTATATGACAGAAGCTCCGGTATCGTGAAGTTCCATCATCCCAAAGCAAAATCTGTTGAGGAGAGGTGTCACTTCTACAATACCGAAATTCTTGCCGGCAAAAGCGGTGGTCGGAATATCCGACAGTAAACACAGCATTTTATGCACCAGCCGGCACGTAGTGGCACATAAGATAAAAATCGGTTGACATAGGGGGCTCAAGCGTGTATATTGGATATACACAATATACTTACGCGTAAAGGAAACGAATATGGATATTATTATTTCAAACAGTTCCGGTGTTCCGATCTATGAGCAGATCGAGGAACAGATCAAGGGACAGATTATGGCTGGGCAGCTGGCGGAAGGGGACGCTCTTCCATCCATGCGTGTGCTTGCCAAAGAATTAAAAATCAGTATCATCACGACGAAGCGTGCCTATGAGGATCTGGAACGGGATGGGTTTATTGAGTCCATAACCGGAAAGGGGAGCTTTGTGAAGAAGATCAACGGTGATATCGTCCGGGAGGGACTGCTGTTTACGATTCAGGAGCTTATGGAAGCAGCCGTTGACAAAGCCGTTCTCGGAAAGATTTCACAGGAGGATTTACAGGAGATGCTTGCGTTGTTGTATGAGGAGAGGAGCCGGAGGTAAAGGGTAGTATGGAAGAAGGAATGAATGTAATTGAACTTGATGGTGTGGTGAAGGATTACGGAGATTTTAAGCTGGACCGGGTCAGCTTCGCGGTACCGGAGGGAAGTATCTGTGGGTTTATCGGACAGAACGGAGCAGGAAAAACCACAACAATCCAGCTGATCCTGGATGCAATCCGGAGGGATGGCGGGGAAATCCGGGTATTCGGAGAGAGCATTGACCGGGATTCGGCAGCATTGCGAGAGAAGATCGGGGTTGTATTCGATGAAATGGGCTTCCATGATTTTCTGACGGCACGGGATATTAATCTCATGATGAAGAATATCTATAAAGAATGGAATGAGGAGCAGTTCTTCGAATATCTGAAACGGTTCTCCCTGCCAACGAAGAAACGGTGCGGAGCGTTTTCACGCGGCATGCGGATGAAGCTCCAGATTGCAACGGCACTGTCGCACAATGCAAAACTGCTGATCATGGATGAACCGACCAGCGGACTGGATCCGGTAGTACGGAATGAGATGCTGGAGATTTTCAGGGAATATGTCTTAGAGGAGGATCATACGATCCTGCTTTCTTCCCACATCACCGGTGATCTGGAGAAGCTGGCAGATGAGGTGGTATTTATTGACGGAGGTAAGATCGTGCTGACCGGTAATAAGGATGAATTAATGGAAAGTCATGGAATCTTAAAGTGTCGGAAACAGGATCTGTCATTGATCGATATGAGTCTGGTGGTTTCTGTTCAGTTATCTTCATTCGGAGCAGAGGTTCTGGTCAATGACCGGCATACCTGTGAGAAACAGTACCCGGACATGGTGATAGAACCGGCGAGTCTGGAAGAGATTATGATCTATTATGTAAACCGGGCGAACGGCATACGGCCGGATGGTGAATAGGAGGCAGATATGAAAGGGTTATTGATCAAAGATTTCTTCTGCCTGAAACGGCAGCTCTTTACATTTATATGTATCTGTGTTGGAGTTTTACTGGTATCGGTTCTGGTTCTGATCAGCTCCGAGCACGGCAATCTGGCGAATGGCTTTCACAATATGATCGCAGACGGCGATCTGACAGCGGAGCGGGTAGCCACGCTGATGCAGTATTGTATGATTTTTGTACTTCTGATACCGATGGCATTTACCGAAAATGTGGCGAATGTATTTCTGGATGACAGGAATGCATCCTTCCAGAAGCTTGCGGGAGCATTGCCGATTTCGGTTGCAAAGCGTGTGGCAAGCAGATATATCACCGGACTCAGCTTTACCATGGTCGGGTTTCTGATGGATACGATCATTATCTTTGTACTGTCAAGGTTGACGAAGTTTATGGTATTTGCCGATTTTTTCGGCGCAATTGTGAGCTTCGCATCCTTTATGATCATTTATCTGGCACTGTTTATTCCGTTTGAGTATTTACTGGGCGTGGACCGAATCTTGATTGCACAGATCCTGCCGGTCATTCTGGTCGGAGCAGCATTGGTCGTTCCGCATATAAAGGAGATTGGAGCTATCTTTCTGGAGGAGAATGCGGCGTTGAATATTCAGGCAATTCCGGAGTTCTTAATGCATAAGTCCTATATTCCTGTATGTGTGGCAATTGTCATGCTGGCCGGTTCTTATGGGATCAGTGTCCGGATTGCTGAACGAAAGCGGGGTGTTGCATAATGGGTGGATTACTTTATAAAAATTATGTGGTGGTCAGCGGAAAGCTTCTGGTATTTGGACTGCTTGGTCTGACAATCCTGTTTCTGCTGCTTCGGCTTCTTCTGCCGGGTGGGGATCTGGTGCTTGCGGGAGAGGGATATCTGGCGGACAGTATGACAGATGATGCAATGACCGGGTTTATCTGTGATGCCGGTCTGGCGTGCCTGCTTGTGGGTATAGAGATGGTACTGATCGTGGTTCCGCTTTCTGCATGGACCGGAAGTCTGCTCCGGGCGGATGAGAAGAATCAGACCCGCAGGATGATAAAGGTGCTTCCGTTTCGGAAACATGCGTATATCAGATCGGTGTATTTGTTTTTTGGAATTACATATTATGTGATACTTTCCCTTATGCTTTTCTGGACGATTATATTTAATGCAAATGCGGGAGAGAATATCTTGCAGGATGCAGTCAGTATAAATGGACAAATGCTATGCCTGTTTGTGTCAGTTCCAGTGATCATTCTGGCGGTAGAGCTTCCGATTATCATTACCCTGGGAACGAAGAAAGGAATCATGATCAAGCGGTTGTTTCTGCTGGCATTGGTACTGGGTGCATTTGCATATCTGTTGTTTGGAGATTTAAGTGTCTGGACTGGATTTGATCTATATGTGCTTATCAACTGGACAGAGACCCATCAGAGCCTGGTTGTAGGTCTGGAAGTGGGGATGCCGGTGCTGGCACTGATTCTGTACTGGCTTTCGTATCGGCTGACCTGCCGGTTGAATGAGAATCGGGAGGTGGACTTCTATGACTAAGAAACGATTATTTCTATATCTCGGGCTGACCTTTGGCCTGACCTGGGGCGTGTTTCTGCTCTGGATCCTGAGTGGAGGCATATATCTGGATGAAGAGGGCAGCCTGACACCGATGGCGAGTCTGATCGGCGGGATCGCCATGTTGTGTCCGACTCTTGGAATGCTGCTTACCAGACGACTGACGGAGGAAGGGTTTGCATTCTCCGGAACGGATTCCATGTTACTTGGGATTAATCTTAAAAATAAGAAATGGATCCTTTATCTTATGGTGATGATACTGCCATGGATCTATTTTGAACTGGGAAATGGATTGCGACTGCTGCTGTCACCGGAAGCGTTTTCGACAGAGGTGGCTGAGGAACTTGGAAGCCTGCTGTTTATACAACCGTTTGCATCAATCGTGAATGGGGTCTTTGTATCCTTTGCGGCACTGGGGGAAGAACTGGGCTGGCGAGGCTATATGATGTCGAAGCTGTTAAAACTCATGGATGCGAAATGGGCAGTTCCGGTCGGAGGCATAATCTGGGGCATCTGGCATTGGCCGATGATCTATATGGGACATAATTTCGGCTTTGGTTACCTGGGCTATCCGTTTACCGGCTTTGCAGCCATGTGTGTGATGTCGGTGGCGATCGGTACGATTCTGACCTATGTGACCTGTAGGACAGGCTCCATCTGGCCGGCGGCGATCCTTCATGCGGTAAATAATGCCTCACCGGGAATCCTGCAATATTATTTTGATAGCAGTAAGGTCTCCGGCTGGAAGGGTGACAGTGTGGCTTCTTCATTGATCATACTGCTGCCGATGATCGGAATCAGTGTAGTCTTTTATGTACTGCTTTGCAGACAACAGGCGAAGAATAAAACAGGCTTTTCCGGTACATACTACTCGTAAAAACAAAAAGGAGCCGGGAAAATATGGCAGAATCAGATAGTATTAAACTGTTGCGGGAGTGTGATGCCGGAATCAAAATGGGTGTAACATCCATTGATGAGGTGCTTTCTTATGTAAAGAATCCGACTTTCCGCAAATTATTGACAGAATGCAGAAATAAGCATGAGAAGCTTCGGGAGGAGATTCAGATGCTTCTGCTTGCCAGTCAGGATGACGGAAAGGATCCGAATCCGATTGCAAAGAGTATGTCGTGGATAAAAACGAATGTGAAGCTGGTCATGGATCAGTCGGATGAGACCATTGCGGATCTGATGACAGACGGATGTAATATGGGTGTGAAAACGCTTCACAGATATCTGAATCAGTATCAGGGTGCAGAGGAAAAGACGAAGGACATTGCGAAACGTCTGATCAATCTGGAGGAAAAGCTGACGGTGGATATCCGGGCATATCTGTAATTTATCCGCAAAAAGATATCCCTCACTCTGTAATCTCACCATATGATTGCAGGGGGAGGGATATGTGCATTTCAGGGAAAGAATTGACGGAAAGAAAATCAGCAATGTATAATAGGACTGAGCATGCAGGGAGATGTCTGCAGGTCAAGTAAGGATATGGTTATAACCGGATAGGAGTTATCAGTAATATGCAAGAGGATAAAAGAATAGATCCCGGATTACAGGGCAATGAGAAGATAGAAGCGGCAATTGCCGGACTGCAGCAGGAACCGTCTCAGGAGGCATTAGCTCATGCCCTGACGGTAATCCGGCGGCGAATGCAGGAACAGGGCCAATTGATCGTAGCAGTGGAGCCACCGGGACCGGATGGACAGATTCATCTGCAGGCGACACAGACTCCGGATGGAGGAATATGGTGGCTGGCATTTACCGGCTTTGAAGAGGAGTTAAAAGGCGGAGACAGTGTAAAATCCACGTTTCTGGCGGATATAGATCAGCTGTTTCATTCAGCCCTACAGGTAGACGAGCTGAAAGGGGTGATCCTGAATCCGTGGAACCGCACACTGATGCTGGATAAGACACTGATGAAGCTGGTGCTGGGGTGATTCGTTGACAAGAAATTCCACATATGATATTCTTTTCTCATATCAAAAGAAAGGACTTGACAAAGGGTGGAAGAGAATGAAGTCTTAAGCAAGCAAGCGAGTAAGTCATTAACTGACGGGCTTTCTTTTGTGTACCCATTTGAACAGTATATAGAAGCAGACCGGATATAGTCGAAAGACGATGTCCGGTCTGTTTTTCTTGTTTTAAAAGGTGGTCTGTCACAAATGAGGAGAGGACATTATACCTGTGAGATATAGGAGAAGGAGGAGAATATGAATCAAAAGAACTGGAAACGGTTGCTGAAACGTGGTCTGGCAATTGGACTGGCCATGGTAACCATGTGCAGCGGGTTGAACCTGACAGCCGGGGATGTATATGCTACGGATGATATCCGTGTGGTGGAAATGACGGAGGCGGATACAACCGAAAGCGAGCCGACAGGAAGTGAGACAACGGCAGATGAGGTGGCCGGAGATCAAATCACAGAAGAGGATACGGAAAGTGATACAGCTGAGATGGAGAACCGGCTGCAGGTAGAAGGAACCAATTCTTTCGGGAATCTTCTGAACAATGAGATCAACGATAAGCTGGAGGAGCAGGAAGCAAGCGAAGGCTATAATATCTACGATCTGGAAGTGACAGGGCAGACTGTAACCGTGAAGCTGGATACGGTAGAAGAGTCACAGCTGGTTGTTGGCATTTATGATGATACCGGAGTAAAGATGCTGGCATCGGGTAATACAACCGTAGCGGCAGGTACGAAGGAAGCGACGGTAACGATCGATACGGACAGCATGCCGCAGTATTTTGATGTACGGGCATATCTGGTGGAGCCGGAGACCCTGGCACCGCTTTGTACCGTGTTTGAATGTCCGAATTACACACAGGAGATGCAGGAATTCTTTGCAAAGACAGTAGATGACTTCGAGGGAAAAGAAGTCTTAAATCTGGATGCGGATAAGAGCAATAACTTCGGTGTATTTGCAGATGATGTTCTCTATATTGAAAAGCAGGATGGTGTAAACCGGGTAATTTCCGAAGATGCGGTAAATGAGACTTATGTGATCGGGAATGCAAGTACGGAAATTACAGGCTTACAGGCCGGGAATATTTTCGCACTGGAATATGACACGAATCGTCTGCTGATCGTAAAGGTTGCATCTGTCAGTATGGATGGGACAACCGCAACAGTTATCGGACAGGCAGACACTGCGATGGAGGAAGTATTCCAGTATCTGAAGCTGGATAATACCGGCAATACGGATGATGTACAGCTGGATGATTCTACCTTACCGGCAGGGATCACACGGGAAACGGTTGAGAGTGAGTCGCAGGAACTTCAGCCGGATATGGTAGAGGGCTCTAAAAGCTGGGGAAAAACAATCAATTATAATCTGAAAGATTATAAGGCGGAAGGCTCTTACGGTGGACTGGAAGGGTCTGCTGAATTAAGCGGAACCATAGAGTTTAATATTACGTTTGATCTGGAATATTATATTACATTTCATAAGCAATATCTCTCGATTGCCATGGATTATTCTGCGGCAGCTAAAGTGACGGGAGAAATAGAGGGAACGATCAGGATTCCGCTGGCAAAGTTAATTTATGAGCCGATTGTTGGCGTTTCGGTTATTGTGACACCGGCAATCAAGGCAGATGTCACGATAAGCGGTTCGTTTAGCGCCAGTCTGAGCGGTACGATCGGTGTGGCATATGAAAGAGGTTCCGGAGTGAAGAATCTGACAAGTGCACCGAGCCTGTCGGCAAGCTTTGATGTGGAAGGTTCTTTGTTTATAGGGATATCCCTGACGCCGGAAATAAATATTTTAGGAACGGTAGTAGAAGCAGATGTAGAAGGTGAAGCCGGAGCCAAAATGACATTGGCCAGAAGCAGAAGTACATCGGACGGGGATGATGTTCTTCATGCATGTAAGGTATGCCTGGAAGGAGATGTCAGTGCCGTCATCGGGGTTACGTTTGAAGCAGAATTCTTAGACAAATGGTCATATGAATGGTCCCACGAGAAAGCATGGAAGATTTCTGATTGCCATTGGTCGGTTACGTATAGAGAATTTGCGTTTGCTCCGTGTGATCATAAGGTCTATAAGGTAGATGTGACCGTGAAGGACATTGCGAAGAAGCCGATGAAGGATGTAGTGATCAGCGGTAATATCTATACAGGAAAGAATGGCAGCCTGACTCATACATCAGAAGTGAAGACAGACAGTCAGGGAAAGGCAGTGATCTATCTTCCGGCAGGAAAGCAGAAGATCAAAATTTCCTCACCGGGATATGCCAATGTCTGGAAACAGCTGAATGTAGGGGATCCGGAGGTCGGAGAGTATGCGGCGAAAGAATGCAGGGTTACGTTAAAAGAAGGCGTAGCGATTGATGAGGAGGCATTTCCGGATACAGTATTCCGTTTCTATGTTGCCAAAAAATATGATACGGATAAAAACGGAGTCTTAAGTCCTGCGGAAGCAAGTAAAGTAATCAGTATTGATGCAAGATATATTTCGTACAAACGTTATGGTCAGGAGATTGAAATAAAAGACTTAAGTGGCATCGAATATTTTCCGCAGTTGACGAGAATCAATTGTACGAATGTAAAGATAGACCAATTAGATGTCAGTAAATGCCCGGCGTTGACGATGCTGAATTGCCACGGGTGTGAGATGAAGGTGCTGAAGGTAAAGGGATGTGAGACTTTAATTACGATTAATTGCAGGGATAATCTTCTCACGAGCCTGGATGTAAGCGGTCTGTCAAAGCTTAAATCATTACGCTGTCAAAATAACGAACTCAGTCAATTAACACTGGATGGTTGTGAAAGCCTGTTAAATATCTATTGCTCGGAGAACCTGCTGGAAAAACTGGATTTAAGTTCATGTGTCCAAATATCAGGTGTAGACTGTTATACAAATAAGCTGGCAGACATGAATATCAGTGGGTGCAGTCAGTTATATTCACTTGATTGCCATGATAATAACTTAAGCTATCTGGATCTTGGGAACTATACGAAACTAGATGATTTGAATTGCTCGGATAATCAGCTGGGAACGTTGATTGTAAGTGGTTGTAGTGCATTAACTTCCTTAAGCTGTGTTAATAACCAGCTGACGAGTCTGGATGTGAGCAGCTGTCCGGAATTATTTAGCATTAACTGTTCCTATAATCAGCTGAAGGTACTGGATCTCAGCCAGAATACCAAGCTTGGAGTTGTGGCCTTCAGTGCGGGAAATCCGGGTATTCAGGTGATCGGCTGGCCACGGTCATCCGGCACACAGACAACGGGTCCGGATATGGATGGAACGACAGTAGAAGAGAGTGAGACGGGTGTAGTGGATGAGACAGACGTGACAGATAAGACAGATGAGACAGCGATGACGGAACCTGTAGAAGCTGCATCGGATACGCTTGTCTCACCGATGACTTATACAGGATTGATCCCGAATGCGATTTATAATTTCTACATCATGCAGGTTCCGGATGACGGGATTTCATCTGACAATCTCCTGTATATTACGCAGATGCAGGCAGATGAAAATGGAAGTCTATCCGTTTCGTTTGAATATGAAGCGGAAGTGTTAAGCAGCGAAGCTGTCCTGGTCTGTGCACAGAAAACGGATATTTCGGCTGCCGAGATTACGATCGAGGATATGGAATATACCGGTGAAGAACAGGCAGCAGAACCGAAGGTTGTATTAAATGGAGTGACACTGGTTGAGGATGAGGATTATGAACTGGCCGGGGATTATGTTGCAACTGAGATCGGAAGTTACGTTGTCCGGATTCAGGGAATCGGTAATTACACCGGAAGCGTAGAAAAAGAATACCGGATCAAGAAAGTATTGGTGACGGCATTGACCTTGAATCAGACAGTGATCAGTCTTGAGAAAGGCAAGACGTTCCAGTTGAATACGACAGTGACACCGGCATCTGCAACCGATCCGTCCGTAAGCTGGAAGTCATCGAACAGTACGGTGGCAGCTGTAGACGGCACCGGTAAGGTGACGGCGCAATCCGCCGGAAGTGCAACGATCACCTGCACTGCGCAGGATGGCAGCGGTATCAAAGCAACCTGTAAGGTCACGGTAACCGATTCGTCTGTTCCGGTCAATCCGACTGTAAAGGTGACGAAGATTACATTAAATAAAACAACAGCAAGTGTTGCCAAAGGGAAAACCCTGCAGCTGACAGCAACGGTGACACCGGCATCTGCAACCAATAAGGCTGTGGCATGGAAGTCTTCGAATACAAAGATTGCAACAGTCAGCAGTACCGGTAAGGTAACGGCCAAATCAGCCGGAACCGTAACGATTACCTGTACAGCCAAGGATGGCAGCGGGAAGAAAGCAACCTGTAAGATTACGGTGACTAATCCGGTTGTGAAAGTGACGAAGATTACATTGAATAAAAAAACAGCAACCCTGTCACCGAAAGAAACGCTGACTTTAAAGGCTACAATAACCCCGACCAATGCAACCAATAAGGCTGTGGCATGGAAGTCTTCGAATACAAAGATCGCAACAGTCAGCAGTACCGGTAAGGTAACGGCCAAATCAGCCGGAACCGTAACGATTACCTGTACAGCTAAGGATGGCAGTGGTAAGAAAGCAACCTGCAAGATTACGGTTTATAATAATACTCAGGCATATGTTGCACGGATCTATACCAAGGCATTAGGCAGAACTGCAGAACCGGGAGGTCTGAACTATTGGACCGATGAGATTCGGACCGGAAAGCGGACACCGGTACAGGTAGCGGAGGAATTCTTCTTTGCACCGGAATTTACGAATAAGAAGCTGAATAATACAGAATATGTCAAGGTTCTTTATCGTACGTTCATGGGACGGGAGTATGATAGGGGCGGCCTGGACTACTGGGTAGCGAGACTTAATAAAGGCGAGAGCCGAAAGAGCGTGCTGGAATCCTTTGCAGGATGCGAGGAATTCAAGAAAATCGTAAAAGGATTCGGATTATAAGCGTATTTTCACATATAACATAGAAAAATAAATTAAAAACTTGCATTTTTACACTTTGTAATATATAATGAAAACACAGTGTAAAGATGCAAGTTTTATTTTGCACATAATGATCAATTGCCTGTCTGGGGAAATATAGGCGTATCTGCCGGAAAATCAGAAATGTAAAAGGTTAAGTAGTGAAAAAGAATTGCGTATTGCAGAACTAGAATAAATATAAAAACACACTTGAAAAGTATACCGAAAGGAGATAAAATATGAAGAAAGAAAATAAATGGGAGAAAGTAGAAAACAACAAAGATACTGTGGAACAACTGGCAGATATTCATTATGGGAGGCGACCGTTAAGTGCGCTGAATCTGATTGACGATTTTCTGTTTCAGGCAGTTGTATCGGAGGAGGATGGCGGAAAGGAAGTTTGTCAGATTTTATTAAGTACTATTTTAAATCGTCCCATTGGTGATGTTCATATATCTGCGCAGAAGGTATTGCTTGGCAGTGATACGGATAAGCACGGCATCCGGTTGGATGCCTGCGTAGAGACGGAACAGGAAGTGGATATACAGGCAGATTCTGAGATTTATGATATAGAGCCACACCGGACAGGCAGGAAAGGACCGCTTCCATGGAGAACCAGATATTACCAGGCATTAATAGACTCGAGGCAGCTTCAGACAGGACATGAATATGAGAGTCTGAAAAAGCTATATATTATTATGATTCTTCCATATGATCCGTTTGGAAATGGACGAATGGTTTATACAGTCTGCAATCAGTGCAAAGAGGACACAAGTGTCCCGTATGAAGACGGGGTATGGAAGATATATCTAAATACTCATGGGACCAACGGAGAAGTAAGACCGGAATTACGGGCATTGCTGAAATATATGGGAGAAAGCACAGCAGCGAATGCGGTGAATGAAAATCTACAGACGATCCACCGGTATGTGGAAAGAGTAAAACATAACAGAGAGGCAGGTGCAGCATATATGAGAACAAGAGAATGGATCACGGAAGCGATTGATCTGGGCTGGGAGCATGGCGTGGAACGTGGCAGAGAAGAAGGTATAAAAGAAAAAGAAAGGATTAATCAATTAACGATTCTGCTGATCAATCAGGGACGGCAGGCGGATCTTCTGAGAGCGGCACAGGATCAGGAATATCAGCAGGAACTCTTGGAAGAGTTTAAGTTATAAGAAGAGACACCGGTATTTTTGTATTGAAATCTTATGGAAATACTTAGTATAATAAGTAACGATATGCAATACAAGGAGAATGGATCATGAAACGAGAATCATTTAAATCCCGTCTGGGATTTTTGCTGGTGAGTGCAGGATGTGCGATCGGAATTGGAAATGTATGGAGATTTCCTTATGTAGTAGGACAGAATGGCGGTGGATTATTTGTACTGCTTTATCTGATATTTCTGGTTATTATGGGGCTTCCGGTGCTGACGATGGAGCTGGCGGTCGGACGTGCCGGTCGTAAAAGTGCAGTGCTTGGATATAAAGCATTGGAGAAACCGGGTAGTAAGTGGCATATTCATGGCTGGGTGGCTATCTTTGGATGTTATATGCTGATGATGTATTATACAACAGTTTCCGGCTGGATGGTGACCTATTTCTATAAGTTTGCAACCGGGCAGTTTGTGCATGGAATGACAGCGGATGAAACAGGCGAGGTATTCAATAACCTTTTGGCAGATCCGCTTCAGATGGGATTCTGGATGGTGCTGACTGTGATCGCAGGCTTTTTGGTTTGCAGTCGTGGATTGCAGAATGGTCTGGAACGAATCAGTAAGGTGATGATGACGGCACTGCTGGTTCTGATCCTGGTGCTTGCTATTCATAGCTTTACGTTATCCGGAGCCGGAGAAGGCATCCGTTTCTATCTGGTGCCGAATCTGGAAGTCGTTCAGACGATTGGTATAGGTAATGTAATTGCAGCCGCCATGAATCAGGCATTTTTCACTTTGAGTCTTGGTGTGGCAGCGATGGAAATTTTCGGAAGTTATATGAGTAAGGATCACACTCTGGCAGGAGAGGGAATCCGAATCTGCGCACTGGATACATTTGTTGCGCTGATGTCCGGCCTGATCATATTCCCGGCATGCTTCAGCTATGGAGTAGAAGCAGGTGCGGGACCGAAGCTTATTTTTGTGACATTGCCGAATGTATTTGTGAATATGGCGGGCGGAAGACTTTGGGGAAGCTTGTTCTTCTTGTTTATGACGTTTGCCAGCTTTTCAACCGTAATTGCCGTATTTGAAAATATAATGTCATTCTGTATGGATATGTTTGGGTGGAGCAGAGGAAAGGCAGCACTGATCAATTGTATCATTATATTGGTTGCCAGCATGCCATGCGTGCTCGGATATAATGTGTGGAGTGATTTGCACCTGATCGGTGGCCGGGATGTCTTGGATAGTGAGGACTTTATTGTAAGTAATCTGCTGCTTCCGCTTGGTTCGCTGGTATATCTGATGTTCTGTGTAACGAAATGGGGCTGGGGCTTTGACAACTATCTGGAGGAAGCGAATACCGGTAGCGGCATAAAGATAGCAAGATGGCTGAAGCCGTATTTTCAGTTTATCCTTCCGGTTTTGATTCTGATCATACTGATTCAGGGATTGATGTAAAGCAAAATTATATAATAATGCACCGGGAATCCGGATTGAAAAATAGAAATATAAACAGGAAAGTACAACCGGTATGTTAAGATTTTCTGCAATCCGGCCGATATTTTAATCATAAGAAAAAATCAGGTTTCGGAATAACGGATCAAGGATGATGGCTTATGAAGAACCTCTGATCAAAAGGGGTGTAAGAATGAGAATTAATCATAATATCACGGCAATGATTGCCAATAACACATTAAATAATAATCATAATGCTATGGCAACCGCAATTCAACGGTTGTCTTCCGGATATCGGATCAATCATGCAAAGGATGATTCAGCCGGTCTGGCTATTTCACAGAAAATGCGTACACAGATTCGAGGACTGCAGCAGGCGAATCGGAACGCAGGAGATGGTATTTCTGCAATTGAAACAGCAGAAGGAGCATTGACGGAAGTTCATGCAATGCTGCAGCGGATGCGGGAGCTTGCAGTTAAGGCAGCTAATGACACCAACTGCCCGGAGGATCGACAGACGATCCAGGATGAAATTGAGGTTATGAATGAAGAAATCCAGAGAATTTCGGATACAACACAGTTTAACCAGAAGAAGCTGTTAAATGGAGACATTGGACGTGCTACGTATATTGATACCGGAGTAGTTGTAAAAGGAGTCAGTACGTTGGAAATATCGGATTCGGTGAATCTAGACACATATGGCATCCGGATCACACAGGATGCAAGACAGGCTGTATCGATAGGTGGTGCGCTTGCCATGGGTGCGGGAGATAAGATTACAAAGGAGCAGGCCGGCGTGATCACGCTGAATGGTGAGTCGGTAGAAATTCAAGAAGGCGATACTGCTGAGGAAGTTTATGCAAAGATACAGAATTTATGTGACTGGACCGGTAACAAAGTATTTACGGCTGATGATCTGGATACCACAGCGGGATTGCCGGAAAATGCAGGCTATGTTCCGAGCAGCAATGAATTTGGAAATGGCGGACAGCTGGTTATTGTATCAGATTATTACGGCTCAGAAGAACGGATAGAATTATCCTGCAGTAATAAACAGTTAAGTAATCTGCTTGGAATCAGTGACAGTATTGTGACCGGTACGGATGTGCAGGCAACATTAGCGAATGGATTTTCGCCGACTGCGACAATAACAGGCTCCGGAAATCAGATTACGGTGAAAGACAGCAGTGGATTTGAAATGGTTCTGGAAGCAAGACAGGGAGCCTGTGAAACGAAATTCCGAGATCCGACCATGGCAGCAGGCGGTACAGCGACTGCTGCAGGCGGAACTGCATTTGATGCAGAGATAGAGGTGATCAGTGCCGGACAGATGGTATTCCAGATCGGTGCTAATCAGGAGGAGACCATGACCGTGACGATACCGAATATGTCACCGAAGCTGCTTGGCCTGGATGATATCAATGTCGTTTCTTCCTCTGATGCCAGAGAAGCGATTGATAAGATAGAAGCGGCGATCCAAAAAGTATCGGATGTCAGGGCAAAACTGGGAGCATATCAGAATCGTCTGGAACACACAGAAGATAATCTGGATGTATCAGAGGAGAGCATGACGAATTCGCTTTCCAGAATCATGGATTGTGATATGGCAGAAGAAATGACCAATTATACACAGCAGAACCTGCTGACACAGACAGCAACGAATATGCTGGCGAAGGCCAATGCACATCCGGAGAGCATTCTGCAGTTGTTACAGCAGGGCTAGATTAAACGCTGACCGTTGATAATAAGCCGGAATTCAATGCCGAGTTTTTCGACAGCTTTCCGGTATAGAACCATGCGGTATAGTCTGAATAATCCTTTTTGCGGGAGGAGATTATGACAAAAGAACAGATTCAGGTTTATACAAAACGGATTACACAGGCGAATGCTTCAGGTCTGGCGGTAATTTTGTATGAGCTTACGAGTATATACATAGAAGAGGGAAAGACAGCATATAAAGCCGGCCGGGCAGAGGAATTTGAACGGTCAATTCTGCAGGCACAGTCGTTTCTGCAGGAACTGATGTCAATGTCAAAGATGGAGAATCAGACAGGATATGATGTCATGTCATTGTATTTGTTCATAAATAAACAATTATTACTCTCTGTTGTGAAAAAACAGCCGGTCAATCTGGACGAATGTGCCGGATATCTGAACAAGCTCCGGACTTCGTTTGAAAAACTGGCAGAGACCGATACGGAAGAACCATTGATGGAACATGTACAGCAGGTATATGCCGGACTTACATACGGCAGAGGATACCTGAATGAAAGTGTTGATCCGGCGGGTGACCCTAACCGAGGATTGAAAGCCTAGAATACGGCTCAATATAAGATGAGAGATGAGGCCATGTCGATTCAGGGAGGCAGATTCCTGATAAAAATCCCTTGTAAAATTAAGAAATTCGGTTTACAATAAAACAAGTGACTATAAGGGAGGATACAACGATGGCAGATAAGGAATGCATTTTTTGCAAGATAGCCAATGGAGAAATTCCATCAGCGACAATATATGAGAACAGTGATTTTCGGGTGATTCTGGATGTGGCTCCGGCCAACCGCGGACATGCATTGATTATTCCGAAGGAGCATTTTAAGGATATATTTGATATTGATGCAGTAACAGCCGGAAAGTTATTTTCACTGGCAACAGAAGTAGCAAGAGCAATGAAGAGTGTATTACATTGTGACGGTATGAATATCGTGCAGAACAATGGTATTATTGCTGGACAGACAGTTTTTCATTTTCATCTGCACTTGATACCAAGATATGAAGGCGATCATGTGGATCTTCATTGGGCACAGGGAGAAACGGTGCCGACAGAGCTTCAGGAACTGGCAAAAGAGATTCGCAAAAAGATATAAAACCGTATAGGACTGCATAGAAAAGGAATAGTAGAAAAGGTGAGGTGACCCCTCAAAGTTAGACTTTTGCGAGACGACTTCGGTCGTCTCGTTTTTCTTTATGCAGCTAGAAGATGGAGCCTGTATTGAACAGGACTCATCCATCCTAACTTTTCTTTTATT
>Ga0129310_1000586_pt1 | contig 41896 bp, 39 predicted proteins | sample Go1ome_2_FD_94433 | JGI IMG/M metagenome (GOLD analysis project Ga0129310, IMG submission 94433) | Western lowland gorrila individual fecal microbial communities from Wisconsin, USA - Go1022A metagenome | ecosystem: Host-associated > Mammals > Digestive system > Large intestine > Fecal | place... | reverse complement strand
GAGAACGAGCCCTGCGACCACAAGTACGACGTCACCGGTGGTCTGTGCGAGAACTGCGATAAGTTCGCGGTGGACAGAATGCTCCCCAAAATCGATATCGGTGATTATCTGGCTATCCACGACACCGGCGCGCATGGCTTCTCGATGGGCTACAACTACAACGGCAAGCTCAGGAGCGCCGAGCTGCTGCTGCGCGAGGACGGCTCCGTAAAGCTTATCAGACGCGCTGAAACTGCCGCTGATTACTTCGCAACATTCGATTTTGCAAACTTCAACTTTGATGTTTAATATATCTTGCCGCCGTGCGGAATATACTGCACGGCGACAGCTGTATAGAGGTAAAAACCAATGAGAATGAGAAAAAAGAAGCATCTTGAGGAGCGCCTTGAAGCCTGCGCTCCCGTTATGCTGATAATGCAGAACCAGAACGAACACGCAAACGACCCGCTGGACGACAGCCTTTTCTTCGACAGCATGAAAGTGTTCGGCAACAACAATCCGCTGCATCTTGAAGTCGGCTGCGGAAAGGGCAGCTTCATTCTGGAACTTGCACGGAGAAACCCCGATGTAAACTACGTCGCAGTGGAAAAGACCCCGAACGTCCTCGTCACCGGCGCCGAAGCGCTCATGAACAGCGACATAAAGAACGTGCGTTTCTGCCTGGGTCAGGCTGAATACCTGGAGCACCTGTTCCGTCCGCACAGCGTGGAAAGGCTGTATCTGAACTTCAGCTGCCCGTTCCCGAAAGAGACATACGCGCGCCACAGACTTACACACACGCGCTTTCTTAACATCTACAAGGCAGTTATGAAGCCCGGTGCGGAAATCCACCAGAAAACCGATAACCAGCGCCTGTTCGAGTTCTCGATAGAACACTTTTCGCAGAACGGGTTCCCGATGAAGAACGTGTCCCTCGACCTGCATAACAGCGGCTTTGAGGGGAACATTATGACTGAATACGAAAAGCGATTTACGGAACTCGGTCAGCCTATCTACAGGCTTGAAGCCGTGGTTCCTGAGAATTAACGGAGGAAGCTATGAAATTTGTGACTGGCACTTTCCCCAGCACTTCCGGGATAACACGCTGCCGCTATTACATGTACCTGCCCGAAAAGCCCAGGGCGGCGCTGATGGTCTCCCACGGAATGTGCGAGTATATCCAGCGCTACCGTCCGTTTGCAGAGTTCCTCTGCGAGAACGGCATCGCGCTGGTCGGCAACGACCACATAGGTCACGGTAATTCCGTCACCGACAGCGACATGCTGGGGTATTTCGGCGAGGACGGCGGGTTCATGTATATGGTCAAGGATCTCCACCGCATGAAGATCATCATGAACAAGAAACTGCCGGGTATCCCGCATTTCCTGCTGGGGCACAGCATGGGAAGCTTTATTGCGCGCATTTACCTTTCCCGCTACAACGACTGCTGGGACGGCGCGATAATCATGGGCACCGCAGGCGGCGTCACCGGTTCTGCGCCGCTGAGGAAGCTGCTGGAGATACTCTGCCACTCAAAGGACAGCCGTTTCCGTCCGGAGATAAGCAAAAAGCTGGCTTTCGGGCTGTTCAATATCCGCTTTCACAACAGGCGCACCCCCAACGACTGGCTTTCCAGGTGGGACGAGAATGTTGACAGGTTCAACGCCGACCCGCTGTGCAGCTTCACGTTCACAGTCGCCGGGTTCAAGGACCTGCTCAACGCGCTGATGTGCGCGAACTCCGACTGCGTTATCGAGAACACCCCCACAGACCTGCCGATGCTGTTCGTGTCCGGTTCGATGGACCCCGTCGGGGAATACGGCAAGGGCGTGAGGTCCGCGTGCATGCGCTACCTGGAACACGGCTGCATGGTGAATATCCACATCTACCCCGAGGCACGTCACGAACTTCTGTTTGAGCTTAACCGCGAGGAGGTCATGCAGGATCTCCTGCGGTTCATCAACGACAACGCAGGCAGGATATATCATTTCTGAAACATGGCGCCGTGGTTTTGCGGCGCCTGAATACTAACCGGAGGGCAACATGGAAAAATATCTTGACACTTCACTCACCCCGCAGGAACGCGCAGAAGCGCTTGCGGATACGCTCACCGTACAGCAGCAGGCAGAACAGCTGAAATACGACGCTCCCGCGATACCCGGGGTGCTTCCGGCGTACAACTGGTGGAACGAGGGACTTCACGGAGTTGCAAGAGCGGGCACGGCTACGATGTTCCCGCAGGCGATAGGCATGGCTGCGATGTTCGACTGCGGACGTCTGCGCAAGGCCGGTGAGATAACCGCTGAGGAAGCCCGCGCGAAATACAACGCCGCCAGCGCGCACGGCGACCACGACATTTACAAGGGGCTTACGCTCTGGGCGCCGAACGTGAACATATTCCGCGACCCGCGCTGGGGCAGGGGTCACGAGACCTACGGCGAGGACCCCTGCCTGACGTCGCGGCTGGGCGTTGAGTACGTAAAGGGGCTGCAGGGTGACGGAAAGTACCTGAAAACCGCAGCCTGCGCGAAGCACTTTGCGGTGCACAGCGGTCCCGAAGCGGAACGGCACGTGTTCAACGCCGAGGTTTCCCCGAAGGACATCGAGGAAACCTACCTGCCCGCATTCAGGGCGCTGGTGGAAGAAGCGCACGTCGAAAGCGTCATGGGCGCGTACAATCTGGTGAACGGCGAGCCTGCCTGCGCAAGTCCGTTCCTTATGGGAAAGCTGCGCGAATGGGGCTTCGACGGCTATTTCACGTCGGATTGCTGGGCGATACGGGACTTCCACACCACCCACTGCGTCACGGCTACTGCGCCCGAGTCCGCAGCGATGGCGCTGAAAGCCGGCTGCGACATGAACTGCGGAAATACGTATCTGCACATTCTCGCGGCGCTTGAAAAGGGACTTGTCACCGAAGAGGATATCCACCGCGCCTGCGTGCACGTCCTGCGCACGAGAATTCGTTTAGGGCAGCTTGACAGGACGGAGTTTGACGACATTCCATACACCGCGGTCTCCACTGAGGAGCACAAGCAGGCTTCGCTGGAATGCGCCCTGCGCTCCGCTGTGCTGCTGGAAAACGACGGCGTGCTGCCGCTTTCAGACAGCGTGAAAACGATAGCCGTCATCGGTCCCAACGCTGACAGCCGCGACGCTCTCACCGGGAATTACAACGGGACTGCCGACCAGTACGTTACATTCCTTGAGGGAATACGCGAACGGTTCAGCGGGCGCATTCTGTATTCCCAGGGGTGCCACCTCTACAAGGACAGGACCCAGGGACTTGCGCAGCCCGGCGACCTTTATTCCGAGGCGCTGGCTGCCGCTGAGAATTCCGACGTTATCGTTGCCTGCGTGGGACTTGACGCAACGCTTGAGGGTGAAGAGGGCGACACCGGCAACGAGTTCAGTTCCGGCGACAAGAACGACCTGCGCCTGCCGGAGAGCCAGCGGACGCTCCTGCAGAAGCTTTCCGCGCTGGGCAAGCCGCTTGTGATAGTCCTCGCAGCGGGAAGCTCCGTGAATGTCGAAGTTGAATGCAACGCGCTGCTGGATATGTGGTACCCCGGTCAGCTTGGCGGCAGGGCGCTGGCTCAGCTGCTTTTCGGGGACGTTTCCCCGAGCGGGAAGCTTCCGGTGACATTCTACAGGAGCGCCGGCCTGCTGCCCGATATCCGCGACTACAGCATGAAAAACCGCACCTACCGCTACTGCACGCCGGAAAACGTGCTTTACCCGTTCGGCTACGGGCTGAGTTATGCAAAATTCACGCTGTCGCAGCCGGAGTTCACCGGGAATTCTGCAAGCGTGACCATCACGAATGAAAGCGGCTTCTACGCCGAGGACGTACTGCAGCTGTATGTACGCGGGTATTCTGAATACGACGTACCCAACGGTTCGCTCTGCGGATTTGAGCGCGTGGGTCTTGCCCCGGGTGAAAGCCGGCGCGTGACGCTGGAAGTCCCCGCAGAGGCGCTGGAAACAGTACAGCCGGACGGCAGCAGAAAGCGCTGTGGCACGCATTTCACGCTGACTGTGAAAGACGGGACCGGAACAGATGTCAGCGGTGAAATAATACTTTGAAAACGCGTTATATCGGTTGACATAGTCAGCCAAATGTGCTACAATTATTCTGTTGAACGGTGTACTGCGCTTTACGTAAAACCGCTATTTCACCAGTAAGTGAGGTCATATTATGAAAAAGAAAAAGAAACTTGGCACAAGGATAATCTTTGCCGTAATGGCAGTGCTGGCATACGGTATCCTTTCTGCCGGAGTAACGGGAATGGTCTGCCTGACAAAGCAGAGCCAGAGCGACATGAAGAACTCCATGACGGAGAGAGTTTCGGCTGCCTCCAACCTGGTCAGCGCCACCCTGCAGCATTACAGCAGCCTGGTTGCTTCGCTGGACGGCACCACCGCGCAGATAGAAAAGCTGAAGGCCGCGGACTCCAGCATCGTGGATATCAACACCCATGCTGATACCACCCCGGGCGTCGCGCTCAGCACTGACGGTTACATAGTTGTTTCAGGGGAATTCTCAAAGGGCACCGCATATATCGCCACCAGCACAGACTGGCTCACAAACATCATGGCGACAATGCACACCTCCGACAGCACGGAGTTCTATCTGCTTTCCTCCAGCGGTCAGCTGCTTGCAAACGTCAACGGTTCTCTCTCCCAGGATCAGATAGCGCCCTACGCTGGTGTAAATCAGGTGCAGACAGTCAAGATCAACGGCGAGAACCGCATAATTTACGACTCTCAGATACTCGGCACCGACTGGACGGTTCTCGTCAGCTGCGACGCAAGCGAGTTCCTGGGGAATTCGTCCATCGCGCTCCTTATAATGCTCATCACCTCCGCGATAAGCTTTGTCGGCGGCGCGCTCGTGATAACAAAGTTCGTCAAGCGTATAGTACTCCCGCTGGACGCTGTGAACACAAAGATACTCGGCATGGCAAACGGCGACCTTTCCAGCGCGCCTGTTGAGGTGAACACCGGCGACGAGATACAGACCCTTGCAGAAGCTGTCAACACCATGACCGACTACACCGATGGCATCATCGAAGATATCCGTCAGGTGGCTGCAAAGCTTGCCGCAGAAGATCTCACCGCCGAGCCGCAGGCTGATTACGTTGGAGATTACGCGCCCATCAAGACTTCCCTGGAGGGCATCGTGGCAAGCACCAGCAGCGTTATCTCTCAGATCGAGAGCTCCAGCAAAATGGTGGCAGACGGCTCTACAAAGATGAGCGACAACTCCACCACGCTTTCGCAGGCAGCTACTGAACAGGCTGCCACCGTCGAGGAACTGAACGCTTCCATCGTGGAGATATCCTCCAACATCAGCGCAAACGCAGACAGCGCCGAAAAGGCAAAGGGACTGTCAGACGACTGCCGTACCATCGTGAACGAGGGCAGTTCCAAGATGTCCGACATGCTGCACGCTATGGAAGAGATCAACGAAACTTCCTCAAAGATCGCGAATATCATCAAGGCGATCGAGGATATTTCCTTCCAGACGAATATACTTTCCCTCAATGCGTCTATTGAAGCCGCAAGAGCCGGCGAGGCAGGCAAGGGCTTCGCGGTAGTCGCAGGCGAGGTAGGTCAGCTGGCAGCCAAGACTGCAGAAGCCGCAAAGAACACCACCGCGCTCATCAAGACTGCGCTTTCCGCTGTGGAAAACGGCACAGTCATGGCGAACGAAACCGCGAAGATGCTGGACAAGATAGTTTCCGAGACCGACGACACCGCAAAGGTTATCGACCAGATCGCGGACGCTTCCAGGGAACAGGCAGACAGCGTAAAGCAGATACTTGTCGGCATGGATCAGATATCCACTTCCGTACAGATGACGAGCGGTTCCTCGGCAGAGTGCGCGGCTTCCGCGGAGGAGCTTTCCGGTCAGGCGCAGGTGCTGCTTGAACTGGTAGAGCGCTTCAAGCTGCCGGACGAGGAAACCATCAGGAAAAGACAGGCAGCCAAGCGCGCAGCGGAAAGACGCGCAAAGAGATCCGGCGAAACCGCAGCGAAGCCCGAAGCCAAGCCGGTCAAGACAGAACCCGCGCAGTCCGCAGCAAAACCGGAACCGAAGCAGGAACCCAAGCAGGAACCCAAGCCCGCGGTAAAGGCTGAACCGAAGCCGGAAGTGAAACCAACAGCAAAACCCGTTTCAAAACAGGAACCAAAGCCAATCAAGCCGGCAGCAAAACCCTCAGCACCGGAAAACAAACCCGAGCCCGAGGCAAAGCAGACAGCCACCGCGGCCGCGAGACCGCATTCCAAGACCATCATACTTGATGATGACAAGTATTAATATAACCGGAGGACGATCTAATGAGCATTTCTAAGACAGAATTTGGTTTTTTCAGAGGCTACAAGTGCTGGCTGCTCACGCTCACCAACAAGAGCGGTGCAGTCGCAAGGCTGACTAATTTCGGAGGCGCAGTAGTCGGCGTTGAGGTTCCCGACAGGAACGGAAAGAACGCCGATGTGGTTCTTGGCTACGACACGCTGCAGGGCTACATCGACGGCGACTCCAGCCACGGCGCGCTGGTCGGCAGATACGCAAACCGCATAGGCGGCGCTGAAATCACTGTTTCCGGAAGGACCTACAAGCTTTCCGCCAACGACAACAAGGTCAACCACCTGCACGGCGGCTGCTACGGCTTCAACAAGCGCGTGTGGACTGTAGACGCAATGGACGGCGGCGACGAGCCTTCAGTCACATTCGGCTACATCAGCCCTGATGGCGAAGAAAATTACCCGGGAACGCTGAAAATAAGCGTTAAGTACACCCTGACTGCGGACAACGCACTGGTGCTTGATTACACCGCAGTTTCTGACGCGGATACCGTTATCAACCTCACCAATCACAGCTACTTCAACCTTAAGGGCGCTGGCAACGGCGACATCAAGGACCACATCGTGCAGATAAATTCCAGCCAGTACACCCCTGTCGATGAGCTGCTTATCCCCACCGGAAAGCTCGCGTATGTCACCGGCACCGCGTTCGATTTCAAGACCCCGAAGCCGGTACGCCAGGATATGGATAACGGCAGGCTTCCCAACGGCTACGACCACAACTTCATTCTCGGTGAGCCGGGGGTAATGCGCACCGCTGCCGAGGTTTATGAGCCGGAGAGCGGCAGAGTTATGACCGTCAGGACCGACAAGCCCGCTATACAGTTCTATATCGGTATCGGTCTCAACGGCGAGAATGGCAAGAACGGCGCGCACTACAACAAGTATGCCGGTCTGTGCCTTGAAAGCCAGTTCTCCCCCGATACGCCGCACCAGCCCCAGTGGCCCAGCTGCGTATATAAGGCAGGTCAGACCTACAGATTTACGACTGTTTATCAGTTCTCTGTAAGATAATCACAAAAAAGAGGCTGCGCAAACAGCCTCTTTATTTCAGTATCGGAAAAGTTCGCGCTCAAAGCGTTCTATAGAATATTCGAACGCGTCAAGGCTGTCGATGTTCGTTGAGCCGTCGTCCAGCCGGACGTCACGGTGAATGCTGCGTTCGTCCCAGACGGCTGATTTCAGCGCGTCGATGAGGTGGGGGCATTCCGTGCTGACGTGCAGCCTGCCGGAGGAAATCAGACGGTTCACCATGTTGATGCGGGTGCTGACCTGCTTTTTCATCGCGTTCTTCACTTCAAGATTTACGGCGCTGCGGAAGCTCTTTATAAGCAGCTGTTCCGCGCTGTCGCAGCATGCCGCGCACAACGTCGGGAAGCGTCCGCGTTCCTCTGTGATGAAATCCGCGAACGCGGCTATCAGGCTTTCCGCTGACGTATTGCGCTGGTCGTAGTGCTCCGAGAGCACATACACGTTCTGAAATCCCGCGTCGAAACCAGTATGCACGAACGCGCTCGCACTCTTGTTCCCGCCGTAATCCACCCCGACCACGGAAGTCATGAGCGGCGCTGCGGAAAATCTCTGTTTCAGTTCCTCCGGGGAAATAATGCACTTCTCTGAGAAATCCTCGTATATCCTGCCCTCAGCCGCTACCCAGTTGCCGAGAATGAACCTGTCGTAATACACCCCGGTGTACTCAGCCATGAGCGAGCGCACATATTCCGGTGGAAGATACGGGTTGTCGTTCAGCGTGAATTTCAGGTCCAGCAGGTCGATGGCGCTGTTGTCGAGGTAGTTGCGCTTTAGCCAGTGCCCGGGGTTGTCGGGGTTGGTGGTGGCAAGAAGCTTCGCACCGCTGACCGAAAGCCTTGAAAGCAGCATTGCGAAAAAATCCTCGGGGAACAGCGAAAGCTCGTCGCAGTAAGCGCCGTTGAGCGTCATTCCGCGTATTTTGCTTTCTGCCTGCGCGTTGGAGGCTCCCTCCAGGTAAATGCGCCTGCCAAACAGACGCGCTTCCTTTTTGCTCAGGCTGTAGGTGAAGCATTCCCCGAACATGCCGCACATCGGTTCAAGGACGTTACGCCGCAGGGTGGTGAGGGTCTTTCCCGCCATGAGGTAGGCGCCGTCCCGCGGGGAGCCAGCCACCCAGAAGCCCCACATCACCGCGGATATCCAGGTCTTTCCGCTGCGCACGCTTCCCTCAAGAATGTTTATGCGGCGCAGTCCACCGGATCTCACCAGCGAAAGCGCCTGCTTCTGCCGCCTGGAAAACATCGTGTTCACTGCTCCTCCTCGCTTATCCCGGAATACGCGGATATCATCGCGGCAAGCTGCGTGCTGCTGTCCGGGGAATTCTCCTCCAGCATCTCAAAAACCAGCTTGAACACTTTCGCAAGCTTTTCGAGGTCCTTTTCAGCGAGGGAAGTTATCAGCTGCTCGTCAGTCAGCTTTCTGGTGAACATCTTTCCGAATTTCATGAATGCAGCGTTGTTCTTGTCAAAGAACTGCGCCGGAGTTGTTTTAGCCATAATATTACCTTCTTTCTGCAGAGTATCCTGCAAGGTAATATTAAGGCGCAATTCACTGCAAATCACTGCAAGGAGTGTTAAAATGCCATTTTCACAGCGTTCCGTTGATTTCCTTTTTGAGAACCGCCTGCACGACAGCAGGGAGTGGTTCAACGAGCATAAGGAAGATTACCGCACATACGTCACCGAGCCCATGAAGGAACTTATCCTTGAACTCGCGCCGACAATACTGAAAATCGACCCGCTCATTGAGATAAACCCCGCGCGCATTTCCCGGCTTTACAGGGATATGCGGCTGCACCCGGATTCGATATTCCGCGACCATATCTGGTACACATTCAGCCGTACCCGTGAACAGTACCACGCGCTGCCCGGGTTTTACTTCTCGATAGGCGCCGCGGGAATAAGCTACGGCTGCGGGTACTACTGCGCTTCGGCAGGTTCGATGAACGCGCTGCGCTCGCTCATGCTTGCCGGGGACGACAGCTTCAGGCAGGCATTCCTTGCGGTAGAGAAGCAGAAAACGTTCTCTTTATACGGAGACATGTACAAGCGCAGCAAATTCCCCGACCAGCCCGAGGAACTCCGAAGATGGCTGGACAGAAAGGGCATCGGCTTGTCCTGCGACACCAACGACCCCGGGGTAATGTTCTCGGAAAAGCTCGCGAAAAAGGTAGCGTCAGATTTCCGCAGGATAGCGCCGTTCTACGATTTCTGCATGAAAGCGGAAGCTTCGCCCAAATAAAAACGCCCCCGCACTCCTGGAATGCGGGGGTAGATTTATCGGTTGTTCCTGCAGTCAGCCTGGAAGTGATCCAGCGCCTGTTCTATCGTGGAATTTCCGGTGATGTAGCTCTTCATGTCCCTGATGTAGAATTCCATCGCCTTGTAATCGTAGGGGGAAGTGCCGGTGGCTGAGGTTATGCGCTCCATAACGTCGTTGTATATTTCGTAGGGTTCCTGACCGCCAAGGCAGTCAACGCTGTTGTACTGTGAATTGTGCCGGAACGTCGTTTTGTTGTTCGGGATTATCGTGCCGCTGCTGAACGAGATCTGACCGTTGACGCATACCCTGCGCAGGAACTGTTCCACTGCCTTTGCGTTATCTGTACGGGGATTTACGACAGCATACGCCCCGTCCCAGGAATACGCCGCGGGCGCCTGGCACACAGCCCAGTCAGTACTGCTTGAGAATGCCGGTAGAGTCATTTCTGCCATCCAGCTGCACGCGAACATTCCGAAGTATCTGGTGCCGTTCATGGCGCTTATCCAGCCCTGCGTCCATATGTCGTCGTTGGTGCAGTAATCGTTCTGGTACATGGTTTTCGCGACCTCCGCCCAGTCCAGCGCGGCGCTCTTTACGGCAGCATTGCCGTCGCTGTCTGTCAGCTGCATCGCTTCCCCGCCGAATGCGCGGAACATATCGGTGTAATTCGGCGTCATGTAGAAGCCTTTGCGTTTTGCTTCGCTGGCAGTGTTCAGGAACTTTCTCCAGTTGCTTATAGAGTCAAAGACTTCGGCAGGGTCGTCAGTGCCGAGCACGCGCCTTGCAACGGTGCGGTTATACAGGAATACACCCGGCGTGTTGTTCACCGAGAGAGCCACTATCCTGCCGTATTCGTCCGTGCAGTCGTTGAGGGTGTAGTCGTACATTTCCCCGGTGTCGTCCTTGTTGATATTCACGCCGCTCACCGGCAGCGCCCTGTCCCCGGAAAGATACTCCCCCAGACGGTCCTGGCTGACGATGTAGATATCCGCGAGCTTGTCGGGGTCATTGGTGTCTATAAAATCGTCAAGAACATTGTAGTATTCATCGCCGCTGATAGTCTGGAAATCGAATTTCACGCCGGAGGGCTTCCAGCTGCCGAGGTAGTTGTAAACGTCCTCGTTGAAGCAGACTATGCGCAGCGTGTCGCCGGTATCCGGGCGCACTGTCACTTCCGGTATCTCAGGCTCCTCAGGAACGGTGACCTCGGGAACGGTCGTAGCCGATGTGATCTCTGTCGGCTCCGTGGTGGTCTGCGTGGTCGTGGTGTGGTAGAAATAATCGTGGTTGAAGAAGTTCACGATACCGCTGCTCCTGTCGGAAGCGCAGCCAGTCAGCATAACGCATGCGCATACTGCAGCGGTGTATTTTACTGCTCTTTTCATATGTATTCCTCTTTTCATAAATTACCCGATTTAGCATATACATTTTACCATATAAAATGACTATTGTCAATGTTATTCTATAAAAAAACGGGACCCCTTGTAAAGGTCCCGTTAGTCTGTCGAAAAAATCGATTTTGCCCGCGAAGCGGGCTTTTAAAATCAGTTTTTTGCCACGGGTCTCCCGGGGCAAAAAACACTTCTATCCGCGCAAGTGTGCGGTTTGTCGGCTTTGCCGACAAACCGTGCGCGCAGCGCGGATGTGACCTGTCGGAAAAGTCGGAAGACTTTTTCGACAGACTGACGGGACCCCTTTTAAAGGTCCCGTAAATTGTTTTATTTGTCAAGCGCAGCCTTTAAGTCCTCTTCCGGGGTGGAAGCAGCCCGCAGCCCGAACTGTTCCTGCAATACCCCCAGAACAGCCGGGGAAACGAACGCAGGCACCGTCGGACCGAGAATGATATTCCTGATGCCGAGGTAAAGCAGCGTCAGCAGAATGCAGACGGCTTTCTGCTCATACCACGAAAGCACCAGCGTAAGCGGAAGGTCGTTGACGCCGCAGCCGAAAGCCTCCGCAAGCGCCATGGCAACGCGGATAGCGCTGTAGGAGTCGTTGCACTGCCCCATATCGAGAATGCGCGGAATGCCTTCGATATCCCCAAGGTCCATGTCGTTGAGCCGGTATTTACCGCAGGCAAGCGTCAGAATGAGCGTATCCTGCGGGGTGAGCCGTGCGAAATCACTGTAGTAGCTTCGGCTCGGTGAAGCGCCGTCGCAGCCGCCGATAAGGAAGATGTGACGTATTTTCCCCGCCTTGATGAGCGAGATTATCTTATCCGCATGGGAAAGCACCGCGTTGTGCGCAAATCCGGTGGTGACGGTGTGTCCCCCGTTCATTCCGGTCATTTCCTTGTCGGCGTCGTAGCCTCCGCATTCCAGCGCCTTTTTTATCACCGGGGTGAAATCCTTGTCGGCGCCGATGTGAGTCACCTCAGGGTAGGACACCACGGAAGTCGTGAAAATGCGGTCCGCGTAGCTTTCGCGCAGGGGCATTATGCAGTTTGTGGTGAAAAGTACCGGCGCGGGTATATTGTGGAATTCCGACTGCTGGTTCTGCCAGCCGGTGCCGAAATTTCCTTTCAGCTGGGGGTGTTTTTTCAGCTCAGGGTAGCCGTGCGCCGGGAGCATTTCGCTGTGGGTGTAGATATTCACGCCCTTGCCGTCGGTCTGTTCAAGAAGCAGCTTCATGTCGTGCAGGTCGTGCCCGCTCACCACTATGAAAGGTCCCTTCTCGATAGTCAGCGGGACTTCCGTGGGCACCGGGTCGCCGTACGCCGAAGTATTCGCGTGGTCGAGCAGCTCAAGGCATTTCAGGTTGACTGCGCCAGTCCTGAACACCAGCGGCAGGAGCACGTCCTGCGGCTCGTCCTCGCCTAGATGGTACAGCGCCTCGTAGAAAAACGCGTCCACTTCCCTGTTGGTGTGCCCCAGGACGCGTGCGTGATAGGCATACGCCGCCATTCCCTTCAAGCCGAAAAGAATAAGGGATTTCAGCGAGCGGATATCAGCGTTGCCGTCCCATATCCTTTCCATGGGGTAGTCCTCGAAGCTTTCCGCGCTCAGTCGGTGCTTTTCCTTTTCGACTTCGGTCCTGATGGTTTTTATCGTTGAATTGTTGAAATTCACGTTGGTTATCGTGGTAAAAAGCGCCTTTTCAACCAGCGCGTCGGTGGCTTCGGTGGGATTTCCGGCTCTGGCAGCGCGGGCAAGCCCGATGAGAGCGCCGATTATCTCGTCCTGGAAGTTTGCAGTGTCGGCTTTCTTTCCGCATACGCCTGCCTTTCCCTCGCAGCCGGTGTTGTGCGCAGTCTGCTGGCACTGGAAGCAAAACATATCCTTCATTGTATGGTTCCTTTCTGGTTTGAATTTCGGGGAAATTCCCGTTTGTAGGATAGCATTTCCAGAAAGAAGAATAAAATACGATATTTCAGCGCGTCATGCGGATATATCGGCAAAAAAGTAAAAAATCAGGCTGTCGAGAAGCCCTCAGATTCTAGGAAGCGACATATCGGCTAGGCTTTGTGCCTGCCCTATATGCCGCTGACGACGAAGATGAGGGTTTATCGACAGCCCCGGTTTATTTTATTTGTTATCTATATCTTTCTTATTGACGGAAGCAACGCAGAAATCAATGCGCTCGTCCTCTTTGTCCTCGCTGTTGGAACCTGTCAGACCTATCTCCCTGGTCGGGTCGATACCGTCCACTGCGGTAGCCTGAGCCTCTCCCACAGCCGCGCCGGGAACCCTGAAAGTCTTGATATCCAGCGGCTCGATGGAGGTCTCCACCGGCTTTTCAAGCTGCGGCACCCACTCATATGGAACGCGGTATGCCCGGTAGATCATGTTGCACTTGAAATTGCCGCCGATGTTCTTGAAGTACGGGTTGACGTATTCCCACACTATCTCGTGGTCGGGAGTTACCTCCAGCAGATGCCCGTCAGAACCTTCGGTTATCAGCGTGTTGCCGTTCGGCAGTCTCTGCGCGGAACTTATGTAGGAGCTGTAGAACCTGGAAGCGTCGGTGAACAGAAAACTGCCTGCTTCAAGCGGAGTGTACTGCCAGGTTATCTCCAGCGTCACCGGGTTGAACTGCAGAACTCTGGAATAGTCGCGGTGCGCGTTGTTCACGCCGGTGAGTGAAGCCGGGTTCGGAACGCCGTAGCCGCCCTCGCCGCCGTTATCGAACACCAGCAGGTCGCCCTCTCCGGGAAGTCCTCTGGGTATCATGTGCAGATGGTGCTGACCGATTATCCAGCCAAGCTTTTTGGTTGCCTCGCTCTCGTTGAAATCCGGGCCAACGCGCCATACTATCTTGCCGGTGGACTTCTCGATTATGCCGAGAATGTTGGAATTACGCGCGTCAAAGATGATGTTGTCCGGGTGGAAGCGGGTGTCTCCGGCGTCGTACCACTTATTCTCGCCAAGGGTGGAGAAGTTATTTATGTGCATCCAGTCGCCGCCTGCTTCACCGTGGATACCGGGGTTGCGGAACAGCACGTTCTTTGCAGCTTCGTCAAAGCCGAGCTCGTCAAAGTGGTCGGAAGCGCGCCAGCTCCAGAGAATGTTGCCCTCCCAGTCCACCTCGATTATCTTGTCGTCGATAAGTCGCTTGTCGGAAATGTTGTGATTGTAGAGGTTTTCGTGCGTGAGTATCAGCGTGTTGCCGCCGTCCGTGCGGGGTTCCCCACCGGGGTAGTAGTAGCCCACGGTGCTTCCCTCGCGCTGGAAATCATGGTGCTGGCGCGCCATGTATACAGGCTCCTTGCCGGGGTCTGCAACTAACTCGGTCTTGTCGAACTTCCAGACGATGTGCCCGTCCCAGTCCACCTGGACGAGATCGAGCTGATCCTGGAACGCGTACTTGCCGCTGCGCGTTCCGGTTGTTCCCATTACATAACCGCCGGGAAGTATCTTGTTCGGAAATCCCCCCAGACCTGCCCACAGCTTGACTTCATTGCCGTTCATGTCGATGAGCAGCGCGCCCTTTGTGGACGGGAAAATAGTATAGCCGCCGTATGCCTTGTCCTTGTTGAATATCGTTACTCCCGTGGGATAAATGCTCGGATAACCCATTTCTGTTTCCTCCTGTTACTGATTTACACCTGAAAGGTCAACGTCCGTGTTGCCGGGGAATGCCTTTTCTGCCGCGTCCTTGAAGTAGAACTGTCTGATGTTGTATTCTGTAGGGAACTTTCCGTGCTCGAAAGCCCATGCGTTCACATTGTCGAGGTTGGCCGCGCCCTCCTCGGAGAGACCGAACTTTATGTTATACTGCGCCCAGTTGGACTTGAATATCTCCTCGTCAACGCCGAACCGCTCCGCTATCGCCTTTGCGGATTCGTCGAGGTGGTCGTTGAGGTACTGCACGCTCTCGTCCAGCGCAGTCAGATAATCCGCGAGGAGGTCGGTGTTAGCCGCTGCAAAATCCTTTGTAGTGATGAGGTAAGCGGAAATGTGGATATTCACGTCCTTGGCGTCTGCAGCCCTGACCCAGCCGTATTCCTCCACCTTTTCAGCCTGAGAGCCGCTTGCAACTATCGCGGAAGCCCCACCGTTCTGCACCAGCGCCAGAGTTGTGGAAGAATCGCTTGCCTGAACGATTTTCTGCGTATCCGGGTCAAGACCGAGGTAGGTCTGCGCCTGCCAGTTGTAGTACTCGGCAACCGTACCGATGTTGGTTATCCAGCCCGCGCTGTCGGCAAGCTTTGAGAGGTCGTCAGCGTATTCCGGCGCCACGTAAATTCCACCGGAAGTCGTCGTGCTGGAAGAAAGGTCGGAGAATATCACGAGGTTCGTTGCTTCCAGCGTATTGCCAAAGCGGTTTACCGCTGCGAAATCAGCCAGCAGACCGGTGTCTGCAGTTCCTGTCACGATGGAATCCACCGTGTTTATGCCTGCGACGAATTCCGTTGTCTGGAGGTTTATTCCGTGCTTTTCGAAAATGCCCTGCTGCTGTCCGATGAAATCAGCGTACTGGTCGGGCTGCCCGGTCATGTTTGCAACACGGAGGGTTCTCAGCCCGTTTTCACCGGAGGGAGCCGCGGAGTTGCCGGAATTGCCGGAGCATGCAGTCAGCAGTGAAAGCCCCAGAGCCGCCGCTGTTATCGTCTTGAATATGTTATGTATCTTCATTGTATTATCTCCTTATTACTTAACGCCGAAATGCTTCAGGAATTTCTTTCCCGCCAGCTGGAGAAGCCTGTCAGCCACGAAACCTATCACCGCAAGGGTGACGATGCCCGCGAAAGCCCAGCTGGTCTTGTAGTAAAGCTTTGAGCTGTTGATGAGGTAGCCCAAACCGTCGCTGCCGACCAGCATTTCCGCTGCAATGACGCAGATGAATGCGGAACTCAGCCCCAGCCTTACGCCGGTGTAGATGTTCGAAACCGCAGACGGTACCACCACCGTAAAGAACGTGCGCGCTTTCTTCGCGCCCATGCAGGAAGCAGCCTCCACCAGTGAACGGTCAGTGGTAGCGACGCCCGCGATGGTGTTCACGAACACCGGGAAGAACGCTGCGTAGAATATCAGCGCCACCTTTGACTCCTCGCCGACGCCGAACCACATCAGGAACAGCGTTGTCAGCGCGATGGCCGGAACGAACCGGAAGAAGCTGAGTATCGGTTCCACCAGCCAGCGCACCGGCCGGAAGTTACCCACCAGAAGCCCCAGGGGAACTGCGAAAACTATAGCCAGCAGCCAGCCCTTTATAACTCTGCTGAAGCTTGCGGCAATATCAGCCCAGAGGGTGCCGTTCTGTATCAGCTGAACAAGGCTGTTGAGCGTTTCCAGCGGGCCTGGCAGGAAGTACTCGTCATATCCGAGGGAACCAAGTCCCCATAGAGCCAGAATGATTATCCATGAAATAACGCCGCTGCGCAGTATCTTCTGCCATACGCCCGAGGGCGCATTGTTATTGTTACCCATTGTGCGTCCTCCTCAGATGTAGTAGACGTCGGATACGTCCAGCGCCTTGTTGACGATGATGGACGTGCTGTTGTCGTCGATGGTGTAAAGTTTCTTGATGAATATTTTCACGCCGTCGCCCTTGTGAAGTCTTGGCGAACTGAGCGGATAGCGCCCGGTGACTGAGATATCGCCGATGGAAGCGCGGACCTCGAACGCGTTTCCGCGGAAGGACACATCGTCCACCACCGCGTTCTCCATTGCCGTTTCGAATTCGTGGAAGCCGTTGTCCTCAAACTTGTTTATCTCAATGAATTCCGGACGGATAAGCGCCTTGCCCGAACCCGAGAAACCCTTGAGCCTGCCCAGGTCCTCTATCACCACGGACTGCCCGATGAACTGCGCCACAAAAGGCGTTGCAGGTTCAAGATATATCTCCGACGGACTGCCGACCTGCTCCACCCTGCCGTTATTGGTGACTACGATCTCGTCCGCGACCTCTATCGCTTCGTCCTGGTCGTGGGTGACGAAAATGCTCGTTATGCCTATCTTGTCGATGGTCTCGCGCAGCCAGGTGCGCAGTTCCTTGCGGACTTTCGCGTCGATAGCGGCGAACGGCTCGTCAAGCAGCAGGAGTTCCGGCTGGGGGGCAAGCGCCCTTGCAAGGGCTATCCTCTGGCGCTGACCTCCGCTGAGCTGGTCGGGGTAACGCTTCCCCACGTCCGGGAGCCCCACCAGTTCCAGCAGCTCGTTCACGCGGTCGCTGATGAACTTCTTGTCCTTTTTCTGCACCTTCAGCCCGTAGGCGATGTTTGCGTTAACCGTCATAAACGGGAACAGCGCGTAATTCTGGAACACGAAGCCTATCCCGCGTTCGCTTGCAGGTACTCCGTTTACGTTCCTGCCGTTTATCAGGATGTCGCCGCTGTCCTGCTTCTCAAGCCCCGCGAGCATGCGTAGTATCGTTGTCTTTCCGCTGCCGCTGGGTCCCAGCAGACCGATGAGCTTCCCCTTTTCCAGCCCGAAGCTAACGTTGTCCGAAGCCTTGAAGCTGCCGAAGCTTTTATTTATGTTTCTGAGTTCTATGTACATCAGGTTTCTCCTCAAAGTGCCGATGTGGTCTTATCGTATCAGGTCTGCCCCGGACATCGGCCGCACCTGAAATTCCTCCTCAGAATGTAAATGAAAATGTAGTTCATGTTCAAATCCTCAATCCATATATGTTATACTAAATCTATCAATTTTGTATGTTTTGCTTGTTTGGTTTATTATACCCCGTTCTTCCACATTTGTCAACAGGTTTTTTGCAATTTGTAGCAAAATACACAATTCATTGCGGGGCGCCGGGAAAATTTAGCTATATTCAACATTTTACGAAAATCCGCTTGACAAAAGTCCCGAAAAGTGGTATCATGAGCAAAACCTATTAATTGAATAGGAAACATAGTCATTCAAAACAGGAGGAACCTGAATATGCTGACAGAACTCACAAATCAGAACTACAACGCGATTTTTTCAACCGACAAGCCGCTGGTTGTTGAATTCTATTCACCCACCTGCGCGCACTGCAAACGCACCGAAGCCGGTCTTGCAGAAGTCGCGGAAGAACAGGGAGATAACGCCGTGATAGCCAAGTGCGACATCACCGCTGAACCGTCACTGGCACAGCAGTACGACGTGACCCAGCTGCCTACCCTGCTCTTTATAAAGAACGGGGATATCCGCGAGAAGCTGACGGGCTTCACCCACAAGCTGATAATCGCGGAGAACATCAAAAAGCTGGGCTGACCCGAAATATCCGGCTGGAAAGATGCTTCCCAGCCGGAGCGCTTCTTATTCGGAAAGGTACTTTTCCGCGGAATTCACGGCATTCGCGCCGTCCGCAGCAGCCGTCACGACCTGCCTGAGAGGCGTGGTGCGGACGTCACCGGCTGCGAATATTCCCGGCGCGGAAGTCACGCAGTCCTCTCCGGCGACCACATAGCCGGAGGCGTCCAGCTCGCAGATACCTTTCAGCGGCGCGGTGCCGGGAATGCTGCCTATGGCGACGAAAACGCCGTCCACCGCGAGGTGCTTTTCCTCGCCGCCCTGCGTGAAGCTTATGCCGTCAGCCTTTGCTTCCCCGGTGACTTCCGTCAGCACAGCGCCAAGGACGGGAACTATGTTGGCGGTTTCGCTCACCTGCTTCTGAAGGGTCTTGTTCGCGCGGAATTCATCGCGCCGGTGTACTAAATACACCGTCTTTGCAAGCTTTGCAAGATACAGCGCGTCGCCGAGCGCGGTGTCCCCACCGCCGATGACTGCAACGGTCCTTTCCTTATAAAAGAAGCCGTCGCACACCGCGCAGTAAGAGACGGCGCCCTTGTCCCCACCGGGAACCCCAAGCCTGCGGTGCGAAGCGCCAGCAGCGTAAACGACGGCGCGCGCGGTTTGGGAACTTCCGTCTGCGAATTCAACGCGCCAGTCAGCGCCGTCCTTTTCAATGCGGCTGACTTCTGCGTCGAGGAACTCAGCGCCCAGCGCCTCCGCATGGCTGCGGAATTTCTCACCGAGATCGTACCCGCTCACGCCGTACAGCCCGGGGTAATTATCCACGCGTTCCGTCACGGCTATCTGCCCGGTGCTGAGATAATCCTTCTCAACCACCGCGAGCGAAAGCTGAGCGCGCTTTCCGTATATTGCAGCAGACAGCCCCGCGGGGCCGCTCCCTATTATCAGTATATCGTACATTTTGCCCTCCTTGTAGATAATGCCTATCTGTTTACTTGTTATTTTATAATATTATTCCCCATTTGTCAAGAGATATAATTTATTTATAACCGGCAATAGAAATTACGAATAGGCAAAGAATACTAAACCTATTGACACAATATGCTTTGTGGTGTATAATATAGGACATAAAAGACAAAGTTCTGGAGTGATACTATTATGAATTTCAACACAAAGCTTCTGCACGGGGGCTTCAGGCAGGACAGCACGACAGGCTCCACGCTGACGCCGATATATCAGGTGAGCGCATTCGCGCAGGAGAGCGCGGAAAAGCTCGAAGCGGTGTTCAACAACCGGGCGCCGGGGTTCGCGTATACGCGCATCAGCAATCCCACGGTCGCAAGCTTTGAAAACCGCATGAACGCGCTTGAAAAGGGGCTTGGCGCAGTAGCCTGTTCCTCGGGAATGGCAGCGGTCACCCTCTCGATGCTGAATATTCTTGAAGCCGGCGACGAGGTGATTGCGGGCGCCGGGCTTTTCGGTGGAACGATAGACCTCTTCGGGGACCTGAAAGCATTCGGCATAACAACGCGCTTCGCTGAACACGTCACCCCGGAAGATATCCTGCCGCTCATCACCGAAAAGACGAAAGCGGTGTTCGCGGAACTCATCGGCAACCCCGGGCTGGAGATAGTTGACCTTAAAGCGGTTTCAGAGCTGTGCCACCAGCACGGCATTCCGCTGATAATCGACAGCACCACCGCAACGCCGTATCTGATAAATCCGTTTGAGTTCGGCGCGGATATCGTGGTGCATTCCACGTCGAAGTACATCAATGGCGGCGGTAACTCGATAAGCGGCGTGATAATCGACAGCGGCAGGTTTCCGTGGGATCTCACGAAGCACACCGCGCTCGCGGAATACAAGAAAATGGGCAAACTTGCGTACCTCGCGAAGCTGCGCGGAGGGCTGTGGCGCAACGTCGGCGCATGTCTCGCGCCGATGAACGCGTTCATGAACTCCGTCGGCATGGAAACCCTGGGTCTGCGAATGGAACGCTGCTGCGAGAACGCGCTCGCCCTCGCGGAATTCTTCCGGGATACGGACGGCGTGGAGCCGAATTACCCCGCGCTGCCGGATAATCCGTATCATTCCCTCTGTGAAAGCCAGCTGAAAGGAAAAGGCGGCGCGATACTCACCGTAAGGGCAGGCAGCAAGGAGCGGGCATTCCGGCTGATAAACGGACTGAAACTCGCGACCAACGCCACCAACATCGGAGATGTGCGCACCCTGGTGATACACCCTTCCAGCACGATCTACGCACACAGCAACGAAAAACAGAAACTGACCGCCGGCGTGTTTGAAGACACGATAAGAATAAGCGTCGGCATAGAAGATAAGGAAGACCTCATCGCCGATTTCAGACAGGCGATAGAAGCACTGTAAGGAGAAACGATATGGCAACAGATTACGCTACCCTGAAAAAAGGCGGCTTCATGCGCCAGAAACAGAAGAACAACTTTTCGCTGCGCCTGCGCGTCGTAGGTGGAAACCTCACAGCCAAGCAGCTTGCAGCGATAGCCGAGGTGTCGGACAAGTTCGGCGACGGACATGTGCACCTGACTTCGCGCCAGAGCGTTGAAATACCTTTCATCAAGCTTGACGACATCGAGGAAGTAAAGGCTGCGCTGGCAAAGGGCGACGTCGAGCCGGGCGTCTGCGGACCGAGAGTACGCACGATAACCGCATGCCAGGGCGCCGCGATATGCCCCAGCGGCTGCATCGACACCTACTCCCTCGCCAAGGAACTCGACGACCGCTATTTTGCAAGGGAACTCCCGCACAAATTCAAGTTCGGTATAACCGGCTGCCAGAACAACTGCCTGAAGGCTGAGGAAAACGACCTCGGTATCAAGGGCGGTATCCAGGTGAAGTGGAAGGAAGACTCCTGCATCGGCTGCGGAGTATGCGAAAAGGCATGCCGCAAGGGTGCGATAAGCATCACCGACGGAAAGGTGAACGTAGACTACGACAAGTGCAACTTCTGCGGCCGCTGCTTCAAGGCCTGTCCTACCGAGGCATGGGATACCGTGCACGGGTACATAGTTTCATTCGGCGGACTTTTCGGCAACAGCATCAACAAGGGAGAAGCGATAATCCCGTTCATTGAGGACAAGGAAAAGCTGATGAAGATATGCGACGCGGCTATCGTTTTCTTCGAGCAGAATGCAAAGCCCGGCGAGCGGTTCAAGTTCACGATAGACCGCGTTGGCAGGGAAAAATTCGAACAGGTGATAAAGGAGGCTTACAGCAATGGCTGATTACAATATTGACGATACCGTGGACATCACCGACGTGGTGTGCCCCACAACTTTCGTAAAGGCAAAGGTGGCTCTCGAGGAACTCGACGAGGGGCAGATACTCTCAATAAGAATGAACGACGGGGAGCCGGTGCAGAACGTCCCGCGCAGCATCAAGGAAGAGGGTCACAGGATACTGAAACTCATCAACAACGAGGACGGCACCTACGACCTCATAGTAGAAAAGGTGGGCGACTGATGGCGGTAAAGGCAACAAACGAAAGCTTCCCGCAGGATATCGCAGAGGGGCTGGTGCTTGCAGATTTCTATTCCGACAGCTGCATTCCCTGCAAGAGAATGTCCCCTGTTCTGGCAGAAACAGAGGAAGCGCACCCCGAGATCAAGCTGGTCAAGCTGAACATAAATTTTGGCGCCGACACCGCGGCTGAATACAACGTGACTTCCGTACCCACCCTGGTATTCTTCAGGGACGGCAAAGAGGTGCAGAGAGTCACCGGCGCGGTAAAGAAAGCGCAGATCGAAGAAATAATAAATACATTATAAGGAGAACGACCATGACAATCACAGTAACAGGCGTAAAGAAGGAAGTAGCAGACGGACTGACCCTTGCACAGCTGGTCATCGACGAAAAGGTCGAGACCCCGGAATACGTCACCGCCAGCGTCAACGACGATTTCGTATCCGCCGGCAGCTTTGAAGACACAGTCCTCAGGGACGGCGACAACGTAGAGTTCATCTATTTCATGGGAGGCGGTCAGTAATGGCATTCACAAACGAACAGCTGGAGCGCTACTCCCGTCACATTATCCTTAAGGAAGTCGGCGCAAAGGGGCAGAAGAAACTGCTCAACGCAAAGGTGCTCATCATCGGCGCCGGTGGACTTGGCGCCCCGGCAGCTCTCTACCTCGCGGCTGCGGGAGTAGGCACCATCGGCATCGCTGACGCGGACGAGGTGGATCTCTCCAACCTCCAGCGCCAGGTGATACACACCACTGCCGATGTCGGCAAGGCAAAGGTGCAGTCCGCAAAGGAAACCATGGAAGCCATAAATCCTGACGTGACTGTCAACACCTACCGCACATTCATCGACAGCGAGAATATCCTCGACATCATCAAGGACTACGATTTCGTTATCGACGGCACAGATAACTTCCCCGCGAAGTTCCTGATAAACGACGCCTGCGTTATGGCGAAGAAGCCGTTCTCCCATGCGGGAATAATCCGCTTCAAGGGGCAGCTGATGACTTACGTCCCCGGTCAGGGACCCTGCTACCGCTGCGTATTCAAGAACCCACCGCCCAAGGACGCGGTGCCCACCTGCAAACAGGCCGGCGTTATCGGCGCAATGGGAGGCGTTATCGGCAGCCTGCAGGCTATGGAAGCGATAAAGTACATTCTCGGCGTGGGCGACCTGCTGACAGGCTATCTGCTGACTTACGACGCGCTGAAAATGGAATTCCGCAAGATAAAGCTGCCGTCTGACACAAGCAAGTGCCCGATATGCGGCGAACACCCGACAATAACCAGGCTCATAGACTATGAGCAGGTGGAATGCGATGGAGTACATCTATGATAAAGCTTTCTGAATCCGACTATGAAAAGATACTCGCACATGCTGAAAGCGAGCTGCCGAACGAAGCGTGCGGGCTTATCGGCGGCGTTTTTGAGGACGGCGTAAAGGTGATCAAAAAAGTCTACCTGCTGACTAACACCGACCAATCCAACGAACATTTCAGCATGGACCCCAGGGAGCAGCTTTCCGCGATAAAGGACATGCGCGCGAACGGCCTGGTTCCGCTGGGAAACTGGCACAGCCACCCGGAGTCACCCTCGCGTCCCTCCGACGAGGACAAGCGGCTTGCGTACGACAGCAAGGCAAGCTACATGATACTCTCACTGATGGACCGCGAAAATCCGGTGCTTAACTCGTTCCACATTTCCGGCGCCGACGCCGAGAAAGAGCAGCTTGAGATATCCTGATACTTTTCCTGCGATTTATGATACCTGCCCTGACCGGCAGGTATTTTTTTATTGCGCTTGAATGTGATAGATTCACCTTGGAAAATGCATATCACGGGCAGGACTGATATTAAAGAAAAAGCGTTACGGAAAACACCATAACGCTTTTTTATCAGATGTAATCAGATACATACGGTATCTGGTGCAGGAGTATGTCGTCAAGTATTTCGACGGCGGCAGGCTCGGCAACTATGCGGTTCATGCCGTAAAGCTTCTCTGCGGTCTTGTAGCCCAGCAGCAGCGTTGTCAGCGTGGCAATGCTGAGTTTCATGGCGTATTCAGGCTCCTCGTCGGTCAGCGTGCAGATTCCGTGCTCGAACTTCACTGTGAATTTGCCGTTGTTCCAGGGCAGCAGCTCGTCCTCGACCTCAAAGCAGAATATCGCCTCCGGCTCGTCCGGGTCGCAGTGATAACTGCCGAAAAACTCAGCCACATCGATTATCCTGCCCATGGAATACGGCCGGATAGTTTCCTTGATGTCGCTGTCGTCCAGCTCAAACGCTATCGACTCGCTGTAATAGTTGTTCCCGCGGACCTCGTCTATCATGGAGTCGTGCGCGTGGATAAATTCCCACAGACCCCGCTGCGCCTCGTGCGTGAGATATATCATCTCCTTGATGTGCATGATGTCGTTGTTGATGAGGTACACCATGTACCCGTACGGCACATTGTCGTCAGAATAGTATATCGCGACCTTGGTGTCGTCCTCGTCCCAGCGCCAGTATTCCTCCCACGCGAGGTTATTGCGGAACAGGCAGCCGTGGGTCTTCTGCGCAAATGTCGTGTGCAGCTGCATGAATTCCTTGTCGTTCCACTCCACGCGGCGAATGTAGCCGGGTTCCTTTATCCTGCGCGGTATCTGCGTGTCCTTGACGATGTAGGTCATCTTGTTGGAGATTATCTCCCACCCGAGCCTGCGGTAAAGCGGTATCGAATACGGATACAGCAGCGCGAACGGTCTGTGATTTTCGTGCATGTGCGTGAGGCTCTGTATCATCAGCCGCTTCATTATTCCGTGCCCGGTGTGCTCAGGATAGGTGCACACGCTGGTGACAAATCCCACGGGATATTTCGTGCCGTAGATGTTCATTTCAAGCGGATAAACCGCGAACTGCGACACCAGGTCGTCACCGTCAAAACAGCCCAGCACGTCGGCTCTCTGCAGCACCGGGAACTTTGAACGCTTTATCTCATCGTTCTTCCACCCGGTTTCTGAAAGCTCCTGTTCCGTCACCTGGAATGCGTATCTGAGCAGCGCGTTGTACTGGTCGATATCCTGTATCGTCAGCGGACGCACTGTATAATTTGCTTCATCTTCCCTGCTCATTTTTTTACCCCTTTTCATTCTCTAGGTATTATTGTATCACATCGACCATGATTTGTCAACAAACATAAAGCGCATTTTCAGCTATTGACAACGCATGCGGGTATGTGGTAAAATATAGAATAACAGCATATTGCCTGACATAGAATGACATAATAACGCCAAATCAAGAAAGGAACTGCCTTATGAGAAAACTACCAGCATTACTGACAGCAGCAACAATGATTTTCGCCCTTTCAGGGACTTTCGCCCACGCCGAAAGCGGCTCCCTGGTCGTCCTCGGCGACTCGATAACCACCGGATACGGACTTGACGGCTACACCGCGGGGGACAATTCCAGCGCAGCCGGCAGCTTCGCGAACCAGCTTTCAGCAGGCTACGCGGAATACATCAACTTTGCCGTTGACGGCAGAACTTCCGGGGAACTCCTCACCGCGCTGGAAGATGAAGATGTATCCGCAGCGCTCGCAGGCGCCGAAACCGTAGTTATCTCCATCGGCGGAAACGACTTCCTGCAGCCGATGATATCCGCCGTCATGAGTGCAGCCATATCCGACCCATCAATAAAGGAAATGCTTAGCGGCGGCGCTGACAAAGCTGATTACCTCAGCGTTATCCAGCAGCTTACGGAAGTCGTCCTCGAAGCCGCAAATGAAGTTGACGCCAGCGCAGTCTGCGAAAACATAAGCGAGATACTCGCTGCTGTAAAGGCTGACGCGCCGGGCTCGCAGGTCATCATTCTGACGGTATACGACCCGTTCGAGGGCGTTACCGGCATGGAAATGTTCGACGTTGTCGCACGCGAAAAGCTCTCCGAACTGAACTCCGGAATTTCTGAGGCGGCAGCCGCAAACGGCGCGGAAGTCGCAGACGTGGCAGCGGCATTCAAGGGGCACGCGACGGAATACACCAACATCGCCAGCATGGATATCCACCCCAGCCAGACCGGGCACGACGTCATCTATTCCCTGCTGACTGACATCACAGAAGTTCCGTCTGCGCCGGCAATCGCGGAACCCACCACAGATACCACAAAGGGAAGCCCCGACACCGGAGCGGGCAGCGCAGCCGTTTTCGCAGGAATTGCCGCGCTGGCAGGATCGGGTATTCTCGCTTCGCGCAGACGTAAATAATTAAGGCAACACCGCACAATTAATGGCTAACGCCTTTGCCGCACGCTTGCTTGCATCTTTTTCGCCATCTTGCACAATTCGTCCTAGCAAGGCGACAGCCTTGCGTCGTCCTCATTGTACAATCTGACAAAAATCTGACGGCGCAATCGCACGATAATAATTATGCGGTATTGCCTTAAAAATGTATTGAAATCTGCAGGAAAGTGTGGTATAATTATTCAGAAGGCTGCTGGAATGCAGCGCAATACATAATACGGAGGAAAAAACAATGTCCATGTATATTACCTGCCTCGACCTCGAGGGCGTGCTCGTTCCCGAGATCTGGATCGCATTCGCAGAGGCAAGCGGAATTCCGGAGCTCAAGCGCACCACCCGCGACGAGCCGGATTACGACAAGCTGATGAAGTGGCGCCTTGGCATTCTCAAGGAGCACGGTCTGGGTCTTAAGGAGATCCAGGATACCATCGCAAAGATCGTCCCCATGCCCGGCGCTAAGGAGTTCCTCGACGAGCTGCGTTCTTTCTGCCAGGTCATCATCATTTCCGATACATTCTCCCAGTTTGCAGGCCCGCTCATGAAGAAGCTCGGCATGCCGACGATTTTCTGCAACACTCTCGAGGTCGCTCCCTCCGGTGAGATAACCGGCTTCAAGATGCGCTGCGAACAGTCCAAGCTGACTACAGTAAAGGCGCTCCAGAGCATAGGCTTTGAGACCATCGCAAGCGGCGACAGCCACAACGACCTCGGAATGATCCGTGCAAGCAAGGCTGGCTTCCTGTTCAAGAGCCCCGACAACATCAAGGCTGACAACCCCGACCTCCCCGCTTACGAGACCTACGACGAACTCATGGCAGCTATCAAGAAGGCTATGGACTGATTTCGTTTCAACAAGCTATATAAAAACTTCAGGGCGAAAGTTGATCTTTCGCCCTGTTTGCTTTATTCCTTGAAGTTAAGCCCCGTGTTGTCCATTATCAGGTTTTCCGGCTTGACGCCGAGCAGCGTTTTAGTGCCCGAGTGCACCGTGATATCGCCGCTGCAGTTGCGCATGCTGAGTGCGCCCTCGCAGTCGGGAGAACCTATCGCCACAGACTCAGCGCCCTCGATGAGCGAGTTGAACGTGCAGTCGTTCATGACTATCTCACCGAACCTCTTATCTGCGCCGATACCCAGTATCTCCTTAGCCTTGAATTCTGTGATAACGCGGACGCTGGTCATGTCTGTCCTGCCTCCGCAGGAATTGAACGAACCAATGCCCCCTACTTTATCTCCCGACATAACGAACTCTGAAATCCCGTTGGAAATGGAAATGTTGCACGGGTCGCTGAAGCTTCCTATGCCGAGCGCAGTCTTGGAGTGGTGCTCCAGTTCAACGTGAGTTCCCTCAATAACGATATCCGCAGGCGAAAGCAGACTGCCAACGCTGAGCGTCTTTTTGCCGAGCTGAGTTATTTCAAGCTCCTTGCAGCGTATTCTGATGTGAGAGCCGCCGTCATTGCTCCTGCCGCCGATCGCAACGCTCTTTTCGCTGTCGAGGCGGATATAAATTCCACCGGACATGTCTATCTCGATGTTGCCATACGGCATGGTGTTGCCGGAACCAATCGCGTAAGTCTGAACGCCCACAGAGTTCACCCTGAGAGCACCCGCGCCGTTCAGCCGCAGCGTCGAGCCGGACGGAACATAAATCCCACCCGTGACTGTCACCTCGCCGACAATGTTCAGCGTCATGGTGCTGTTCTGACCGACAGTGATAGCCGCACCGCCATTCTCATTTACTACCGCAATATCCACGAGGTCAAGACGGCAGTCCGTGTTGTCCTTGGCGCGTATCGACATCTCGGAAATGTAGTTCTTGTTGCCTGTCAGGGTGTATTCCGGCTTGTTGATGATAATATCAGTGTAGCTGTCAAGGTCGAGAGCCATGAGGGAAATTTCACGCTCGTCGCCAGTGAAATAAGTCTTTCTCGGACGGCGGTTGTCGCTCAGACGGTTCAGCCGTATTATTTCGTCAGAGATCTCCGGGTCTATTTCCTGCACGATATCCGCAGAGGGCTTCGCGGTGTAGTATCCCTGGATAAGGTCAACGCCCATTCCGATAACGGTCTGCAGCTCTTCGGAAAGCTCCACGCCCTCCGCAAGAGCCATGAAGTTGTTGTCGTGCGCGTAGTCTATGATGTTCTTGGTGAAGTGCTTCTTGCGCTTGTCCTTGTGGATATTCATGATAAGGCTGCGGTCTATCTTCACGACGTTAGGCATGAATGTCAGCAGGTTGCTTATGTTGGAATATCCCGTGCCATAGTCGTCAATGGCTATCTGGAAGCCGCATCTCTGGCTGCGCTCAAGCAGCGTTTTCAGCTGGCTGGAACTTGCTTCGGTCTGCTCGGTGAATTCCACGACTATCTTGTTCATGATATCGCCGTAGATCTGGAACAGCTGCTCAAAATCCGGATCGGGCAGCGTGCACGCGGGAATGCTGTTGATAAACAGCAGCTTGTTTCCCAGCAGATCCTGGTTTTCCCTTGCGAAGCGCATGGTATTGAACATGGTGCACTTTTCCACGTCCTGCAGCCTGTCGAGGGCTTCGGCGTGGGTGAGTATAGTCAGCGGAGAAAGCCGGAATTCCTCTCCGGATCTCATCAGCGCTTCATACGCGTAAATGCAGCCGGTGCGCGCATTCACTATCGGCTGGAAGTGATAGGTGAACAGGTTCTCGTTCAGCAGACGGATAACGTTCATGCGCTCTTCGGGGTCGAAGGTCTCCACCGCAACATCGGCGGTTTTATGCATCTTTGTGTGGTTATCCTTTGCCATTATCCGCTGATATGCGGCGTCGTACGGCAGCTTTTCGAGAATGGATCTGTCGGTTATCGGCGCAGAAACTGCGGCTGTGTAGATATTCACGCCATATTCACTGTCGTGACTGTTGAGCGAATCTATCATGCTCTGCAGCCTGTTGGGGACATCGTCCACAGAGCCCTCGTCGATTATGCCCGCAATGAAGAACTCGTCGCCGCTGACTCTTACCACTATATCGCTGTCGCCGGCAGCGTTTGAAAGAGCCACGCCCAGTGCCGAAAGCACCCTGTCGCCCTCGGAGTAACCATAAGTATCGTTGATACCCTTGAGATTTTCAACGTCTATCGAAATTATACGGAGCAGTTTTGTCGGGTCATTGAACTTACCACAGCGCTCGGTCATTATCCTGGTATATCCGCGCATGTTGAGCAGCCCCGTGAGGGAATCACGCACCTGTGCGTCGGTCACGGCGTCGTTATAAATGATGTGACGGCGCTGTTTTTCCAGCGCGCAGGTCACGCTGCGGAGCCACTTGACGTAGTTCTTGTCGTATATCCCGCCAGTGTCGCCGTATGAAAGCACTACATAGCCGTAATTAACGCCCATGAAATGCAGCGAGGTGAATATGAACGCGCCGGGGTGGTCGCGCTTCTCAAAAATCGCGGGGAGCATCTGTTCCCGCGGAAATTTGTTCATCATATCCACGGTGCCTTTGCCGTTAACGTTGCAGAAGCTGAGACTTATGCGGTCGGTGAAGCCCGGCTCGGGCACTGCATTGTGCATCACCTTGTTGTTGAAGCACATCCAGAATCCCTTGAAATCACCCAGGAAAAGGGTATACCAGTTGACTTTCCATAAATAATCATAGAAAGTTTCGGCAGCAGTCATGTCCTCCGACATGAAATTGTAGTACGAATCAATGCCATTATGCTGCATTTCCGTCATGTTGTCGGTCGCTTCATGGCAAAGTACGCTTAAATTGAGCCTCCCGCAGCCGCATGTTATACCCGGCTTGAATGTAGAGCGGCACTTGGCGCTGCCGATAGTATACTCATCACCCCTGACCTTTGCGATAATGTATTGCGCAGCGTCCCGCGCCATTTCTGTGGGGTCGCGCAGGACTGATGTGATGTTCAGGTAATCCGTGCCGTAAGGCTCCTTCTGATTGAAACCGGTCAGCAGCACGTCTTCAGGGACATTCACGCCCTTGTCTGAAAGTGCGGCAAGCACCTGTACCGCAGTCAGGTCGGAGCAGCAGACTACTGCGTCCGGAAGTCCGTTTGCAATTATCTCGTCCGCAATGCCGGAAAAATCGCCGGCCCAGTCGTTGCCGTGATGAATACGGTTCTCGGGAATAGAAAGCCCCCGCTTTTCCATCGCGCTCTGAAAGAAGTGCTGAATGCTGTCGTGGAACGGGTCCTCCGGTCCCCCGACGAAATCGATGGTCTTAACGCCGTGTTTTTCGGCAAGGTGCTGTATCATCATTTCAGCGGCAGGCTCATAATCATATGTTATGCTCGGGAAGCCCCCGACCTCGCAGTCATATGAAACGACAGGTCCGCGGAAATCCCTGCGGATACGCTCAATGAGGCTTTCCCTGGTGCCGACATCGTTTATGCTTGTGGGTAATATTATGATACCGTCCAGCAGGTCAAGGTTGATAAGATCATATACCGAATTTTCCGCAGCGTCAAATTCATCATTGCCTGACATCATCAGAGATGAAAATATCACTGCGTCCATGTCAGCGGCAAAAAGCTCCTTCTGGATACAATCCAGGGAGCGCGTGAAGAATATGTATTCCGCTTCAGCGGCGATTATCCCGATAAGGGGGCGTTGTTTGTCCAAGATAATTCTCCTTCTGGTAATGACTTTGATAAACGTCATACTTACTTATTATATTATAACACAAGGCTGCATACAGTTGCAACAGCAGATCAATGTTTTTGTGCGAATTGCTGCATTTTTTTAGTGAAAATTAAACTCATGCATATGACAATTTACCGAATTATGCTATAAATCAGTGTTTATCTGCCATTTCAAAGGTGAATGGCTCAAAGTGTTACAATAATTTTGTGCAAATTGCCATAACAGTATTATTTGCAATTTGTCGCAAAATAGTGTATAATGGAATGGATTATTATACGGACAATGTCCGTTCATAGGAGAAAAACGCATGAATGTATTATTGATGATCTCTCAGGCTGCTGCAGAGACCAAAAGCGGGACCACGTTCCTGGACGTGGTCAAGAAAGTGAACGACGCAGTCAGCAGCGTCGTGTGGGGCTGGCCTGCGCTGATACTGCTGCTGTTTGTCGGCGTGCTGATGACGGTGCTGACCAAGTTCTTCCAGGTGTCGCACTTCGGCAGATGGGTGAAGTTCACTATTGGTGCGATATTCCGCGACAAAAAGGTCACAAAGCACACCAGCGACAAGTCGATATCGCAGTTCCAGAGCCTTTGCACGGCGCTTGCCGCAACAGTCGGCACGGGTAATATCGCGGGCGTTGCCTCTGCGATAGTCACCGGCGGACCGGGCGCGGTGTTCTGGATGTGGGTCATGGCTTTCTTCGGCATGATGACTAACTACTCCGAAAACGTCCTCGGTATCCTCTACCGCGTAAAAAACAAGGACGGCGAATGGAGCGGCGGCGCGATGTATTACCTGCGCCACGGTCTCGGTGGAAAGAAGCACTGCAGGGTGATCGGCTCGGTGCTGGCGGTAATGTTCTGCATATTCTGCCTGCTGGCTTCGTTCGGCATTGGCAACATGACGCAGATAAACACCATTTCCACCAACATGAACAGCACCTTCGGCATTCCCAACTGGATAACCGGCGTTGTGCTGATGATAATTGCGGCTCTGGTGGTTATCGGCGGTATCAAGCGTATCGCCGCTGTCGCTGAGAAGATCGTTCCGGTCATGGTTCTGCTTTACCTGCTCGGCACTCTCGCGATATGCGTTATTCACATTGACCAGTTCGGCGCTGTGTTCACCGCGATTTTCAAGGGTGCGTTCGGTCTTGAGGCCGCAGTTGGCGGCGTAGTTGGCCACGGCGTGAAAATGGCTGTCCAGATGGGCATGAAGCGCGGCGTGTTCTCCAACGAGTCCGGTCTGGGTTCCTCTGTAATGGTACACTCCAGTTCCAACGTCAAGGAGCCTGTTCAGCAGGGCATGTGGGGTATCTTTGAGGTATTCGCTGATACTATCGTTGTATGCACCCTGACTGCGTTCACAGTGCTTTCCTCCGGTCTTATAAACCTCGACACAGGTCTACTGGCTGACGAAACGATAACCAACACCGGTTCCCTGGTGGGAATTGCATTTGAACAGAGTTTCGGCACCATAGGCAGATATTTCGTAGCCATCGCGCTGCTGCTGTTCGCATTCTCGACTTCCCTCGGCTGGAGCCACTACGGCACAAAGGCGTTCGAATACCTCTTCGGCACAAAGGCGACGCTGTTCTATAAGATAGTTTTCGTGCTGGCGATATTCGGTGGCGCGACCATGGGCGAAAACCTCGCGTGGGAGCTTTCCGATACCTTCAACGGAATGATGATGATACCGAACCTTATAGGCGTGCTCGTGCTCTCGCCGATGGTATACAAGTGTACCAAGAACTACATAGACCGTCACGTGCGGCACATAGACGTTGAACCGATGCTGTCAATGCATGAAAAGATACAGCGCGAGCAGGAACTCGCACTGGAAGCGGAACGGAAAGAACTCGTACAGGCCGGCATCGATACGGATTACGCTGAATGACATAAAACCAACGGGGCTGCAAAAAATACAGCCCCGTTTTTTATGACCTGCAGATGACGTCAGCGACCTGCTCCAGCGTTTCGCAGATGTAATCCGCGCTGTACTGCTCGAATTCCCTGCGGCTGCCGAAACCCACCAGCACCGCAGCGCATTTCATGCCCGCGTCGTGGGCGCCGATGATGTCGTGCATTCTGTCGCCGACCATGAGGCACTCCCCGGGCTTTGCGCCGGTGGAATGCAGCACGTACTGTATAACCTCCAGCTTGCTCCCGCGGGAGCCGTCCATTGTCGCAGCGCCGACGAAATCAAAGTACCCCAGTATCCCGAATTTCTCCAGAATGCGCACGCTGAATTCCTCCGGCTTGGAGGTAGCAAGGCACACGCGCTTCCCCATGCGCTTCAGTTCTTTCAGGAACTCCACCGTGCCCGGTATCAGCCTGTTTTCGAAAAGCCCTGTCGCACCGTAATATTCACGGTACAGCCGCACCGCTTCCCTTGCCTGTTCCTCCGGGAACCCGCGCCGCGTGAATTCCACCATGAGCGGAGGACCGATGAAGCTGCGCAGGCTTTCCCTCTCCGGGACTTCAAGCCCGAGCTTTTCATATGCGTACATGACGCCGTTGGTGATGCCGATGTACGGGTCGGTGATAGTACCGTCAAGGTCCAAAAGTATCGTGCTGAATGCCATCATTTACCCTTTCTGTCGGAAGCGATGAGCCTGCGTATCGCGCCTATCGCGCAGTTTATCGCGCGCTCGCTGCTGTCGCAGCGCTTGTCCGGGAGTCCGGCGTTTGTGCGCTCGACATTCCACAGCGCGGTGAGGACTGCGCCTGCGCGCACTCTTCTCAGCAGGGCAACAGAGAATATCGCAGCCGCCTCCATCTCGGAAGTCAGGCAGCCGCATTTCAGGTAGCCCTCCCACGCGGAACAGAGCTTCCCGGGGACTGCGGTGTTCTTCGGGTCTATCTCGCCGTAGAAATTATCCTTGGAGTGCACCACGCCGACATGCGCGCGGTTTCCGTCCTCGTCGGTGGAAAGCTCGTCCGCAGCCGCCTTGAGCGCGCAAACCACCTCGAAATCAGCCACCGCAGGGTAGTTATCCGGAATGTACTCGTGGCTGGTGCCCTCGCTGCGTATTGCAGCATTCGCGATGAGCAGGTCGCCCCCGACTACCTTCAGATCGATTCCACCGCTGGTGCCCACTCGAATGAACGTATCCGCGCCGCACTGTATCAGTTCTTCCACCGCGATGGCGGCAGAGGGTCCCCCGATACCGGTGGAGCAAACGCTCACCTTTTCGCCGTCAAGGCAGCCGGTATATGTGGTGTACTCGCGGTTGCTGGCGATAAGCCTTGCATTCTCCAGCTTCGCGGCTATCTTAGGGACGCGCCCCGGGTCGCCGGGAAGTATCACGTACTTCCCGATGTCGCCCTTGCGCGTTTTAAGATGGAACATGATATCCTCAGAAATGATGCTCTCCATTTGGAACTCCTTTCAGCAGGTCAGGGAATTATATGGTGCTTCCCTCGGTCATGACTATGCACTTGGACGGGCACGCCTGCGCGCAGATACCGCAGCCCATGCAGTGCTCGTAATTTATCGAAGCGTGGTTGTCCTTTACGGTTATAGCGCCGGAAGGGCACTTCTTCTCGCAGAGGTGGCAGCCAAGACAGCCGTTTTTGCATATCGCGCGGGTGACTTTCGCGTTGTCCTTTGAGGAACAGCGGACCTCGTAAGGGTAATCCACCGGACGGATAACGATGAGGTGGTTCGGGCAGGCTGCCACGCACTTTCCGCAGGCGCCGCACTTTTCGGCGTCCACCACTGCAACGCCGTTAACAATGTGTATCGCGTCGTTCTCGCAGACTGCAACGCAGTCGCCGTAGCCGTCGCAGCCGGTGCGGCACATCTTCTTGCCGTTGTAGAAGCGCTCCACAGCCGCGCAGCTTGGCGTACCGTCGAATTCAAAGCGGTCCTCGACGGCGCCCTCGCAGCCGTTGCAGCGCACGAATGCGGCTTCCCGCACCGTTTCAAGCGCCTCGGTTCCCATTATAGCCGCGATCTTAGCGGCTGCTGCCGCGCCGCCGGGCTTGCAGCGGTTGGTGGGGGCTTCTCCCTTTGCAACGGCATTCGCGTAGCCCTCGCAGCCGGAAAATCCGCAGGCGCCGCAGTTCGCACTGGGCAGCGCTTCTACTATCTGCGCAACGGTTTCGTCAGTCTTTACAAAAAATATCTTGGAGCCTATCGTCAGCAGGACTCCGGCAACGCCGCCGATAGCCGTGAAAATCAGCACCGGCAGTATTACGCCCATAAATACATTATCCATCATCAACCTCCGAATATTCCGTCAACGATGCCGCCGAAACCAAGGAACGACAGCGAAACGATAGACGCTGCCACCAGCGTTATCGGCATTCCCTGGAACGCCTTCGGAACGTTGCAGCGCTCCAGCCTGCCGCGTACTCCGGAGAATATCAGCATCGCCATCATGAAGCCCAGACCACCGCCTATGGCATTCACGATGGACTCCCCGAAGCTGTACTTGTTGTCGAGGTTAAGCAGTGTGACGCCGAGAACTGCGCAGTTTGTGGTGATGAGCGGCAGATACACGCCCAGCGACTTGTACAGCGCGGGAATGTACCTTTTCAGGAACATCTCCAGCAGCTGAACGAACAGCGCGATGATGAGAATGAACAGTATCGTGTTGAGATAAGTAAGGTTCATCGGTACGAGGAACCCGTAATACAGCGGGTAAGTAACGGCGGTCGCGCCAGCCATTACGAACGTTACCGCAAGCCCCATGCCCAGCGAGCCAGAGGGATTTTTGGAAACTCCCAGGAACGGGCAGATACCCATGAACTTCGACAGCACGAAATTATCGGTGAGAATACCCGTCAGGAGGATTATCATCATGCTCTTTGCAAGTGCCATTTACTTTTCCTCCTTCTTGTCAGCTTCTCCGGAGGGACAGCCTCCGCACGCCTCGCAGCCACCGCATGCAGCGCAGCCGGTGACTTTCTTCGGCTCTCTGTTGGATATCTTGTTGACCAGCGCGATAACGCAGCCCAGAACGAAAAATCCGCCTGCAGGGAGAATGAACAGCGTCATCGGCTGTATCGTCCCCTCGGGAATGAGCTGAATGCCGAACCATGTTCCCCCGCCGATTATCTCGCGCACGGAACCAACAGCCAGCAGCGCCATCGTGAAACCTACGCCCATGCCTGCGCCGTCCAGCGCGGAAGCCAGCACATTGTGCTTGCTCGCGAACATCTCGGCTCTGCCGAGGATAATGCAGTTGACCGTGATGAGCGGGAGGTAAATCCCCAGCGCGTCATAAAGCGCGGGCATGTAAGCCTGCATCACAAATCCGACAAGGGTAACGAAACCCGCGATGATAACGATGAACGAGGGCAGGCGCACCTGGTCGGGGATTATCTTTCGTATCAGGGAGATAACGACGTTGGAGCAGATGAGCACGAATGTGGCTGCAGCGCCCATTCCGATAGCGTTTGAAGCCATCGTGGTAATTGCGAGCGTGGGGCACATGCCGAGCAGTGTGACCAGCGTGGGGTTCTCCTTTATAAGACCTTTGGTGAATTCCTTCATGTAGCTCACTTCTGCTCACCTCCTGTGTACATATCATAAGCCGTGAGAGCTATGTTGACTGCCTTTGCGACGCCCTTTGACGAGAATGTTGCGGAAGTCACTGCCTGCACCTCGTTGTCCGCTGCCGGCGCGGACTTCACGATAACGGCTTCGCCTGCAATTCCCTTAAAGTTGTCAAGGAATGCCGGGTCGTTGGTCTTGGTGCCCAGACCGGGGGTTTCTTCGCCGACGGATACCACAGCCACGCCTGCGACCTTGCCGTCCTGTACGCCGACAAGGATATCAAATCCGTCCTTGTAGCCCTTGGACTTTATGTCGAATGCCAGACTTCCGTCGTTCTTTTCAATGACCTTGATTATGCGGTCGATGTCCTCAAAGCCGTCAAGCTTTGCCTGCCACTCTTCCGCGGGGACTACGCTGTAATCCTCCGCAGCGCCGCCATAAACAGCCAACGCAGCAGCCGACTGCTTGTCGGTAAGTATCCCGGAAGTATCAACGTAAGTCACGTTGTACATGATTATCACGAGCGCTGAAATAAGTGCCACAACAGCGGCAAGGGTCAGCGCAGGTCTTGGTGAAATGCTCATTTCTGCTTGACCTCCTTCGGCTCTTTCTTTGCGCCCAGGGGCTTAGGCATCGTTATCTTGTCGATGTACGGCGTCAGGATGTTCATCAGCAGTATCGAATAGGAAACGCCCTCCGGCAGGCTCGCAAACTGTCTTATCAGGAATGTGAACACACCGCAGCCGATACCGAATATCAGCTTGCCTTTCTGCGTGAGCGGAGTGGTCGCGTAGTCGGTCGCCATGAATACAGCGCCCAGCACCAGACCACCTGACATCAGCTGATACAGCATTCCGGTGAAATCGAAGCCGTTTTTCAGGAGCGTCAGCACAGCCACAGTGCCGATGAAAGCAAGGGGCGTCGTGGGCTGAATGAGCTTTCTGACGCACAGATATACGCCTCCGAGGAGCAGCGCTGCGATACATGTTTCACCAAGGCACCCCCCGCGAATTCCGAGGAACATATCCAGCAGGGACGGCAGCTCGTCAGCCACCAGCGGAGTCGCGCAGGAAACAGCGTCAGCGCCCTCCAGGTAAGCAAACGGAGCGGTCCACGTAGTCATGGAAGCCGTAAACGACAGCATGAGAATGATACGTCCGGTGATGGCAGGGTTCGCGAAATTCTGACCGATGCCGCCGAACAGCATTTTAACAACGACTATTGAAGCAAAACAACCTATCACTGCCATATAAACCGGCAGGTCCACGGGCAGGTTGAATGCCAGCAGCATTCCCGTCACCACTGCGGACAGGTCGTGTATCGTGCTCTCTTTCTTAGTGACCTTGCAGAAAAGCCACTCGAAAAGCACGCAGCAGGCGCAGCAGATGACAGTAAGCACCAGCGCCTTTATGCCGAAGATTATCGTTGAAGCCACCAGCGCGGGCAGCATCGCGATAATTACATTCAGCATCACTTTCTGGGTGGACATGGCGCCCCGGATATGAGGCGACGGCTCCACGATGAGTTTATTCATAGTTCTACCTCACTTCCCTTTCTTTGCGGCGTCCTGCTGCCTGAGGAAATCCTTTGCAAGCTGGTTCTTCTCAGCGAGATTTCTTCTTGCAGGGCAGACGAAGCTGCATGCGCCGCAGTTCATGCACAGATTTACCTTGAGTTTTCTCAGCGCCTCCGCGTCGCGCGCGTCGTATGCGTGCTCAAGTTCAGTGGGCATGAGGTTCAGCGAGCAGGCGCGTATGCACTTTCCGCAGCGAATGCAGGGCGACGGCTCGTATTTCGGCGCTTCGCTGAAAAGCAGCACCGCGTTGTTCGTCTTTCCAAGGGGAGTGTCCGGGTCGAACGCGCACATTCCCATCATGGGGCCGCCAAGCACTATCTTGTCCGGCTGCTTTCTGAGGGAAGCAAATCCCACCACGCTGTGCAGCAGCGTTCCCACAGGAATAAAGAAGTTGCAGGGGGAATTCACGATGTTGCCGTCAACGGTTATGCGGCGCTTTACCAGCGGCATTCCGGTGCGGACGTAGCTGTGAATGAACCCGGCTGTTGAAACGTTCATGACAACGCAGCCGCAGTCCGACGGGAGCATTCCCTCGCCGACGATACGGCCGGTGAGGTTGTGCACCAGCACCTTTTCAGCGCCCTGGGGATAGCTGCTCGGGAGCTTCCTGACGGTTATTTCAGGAATGGCTGCCGTGAGTTTCGTCAGCTTTGAGATAGCCTCGGGCTTGTCGGCTTCGATTCCGATTATCGCATGTGGTATCTCCAGCCATTTCAGCACAAGCTTTATTCCACCGATGACCGCGTCGGTGTTCTCCATTATCTCGCGGTAATCCGAGGTTATGTAAGGCTCGCACTCGGCGCCGTTTATCAGCAGGTACTCTATATTTACCTTTGCGCGGTCATAGGCAAGCTTGACATGCGTGGGAAATCCCGCGCCGCCAAGTCCTATCGCGCCGCTTTCCCTCACTGCCCTGAGGAAATCCTCGCGGCTCCCGATCTCAGGCGGTCTGATGTCGGGACATACTTCCATACGGTTGTCCGATTTTATGGTGACGGTCTTGCACAGACGTCCCCCGACATTCATCACGTCCTTGATCTCAGTGACTTCACCGCTGACAGAAGCATGTACCGGCGCCGACATGAACGCGCTGGTGTCGCCTATCTTCTGCCCGACGAGCACCTTATCCCCGACTTTCACCAGCGGCTCGCACGGTGCGCCGATATGCTGCGCCATGCTGATGGTTACTTCCTCGGGAACAGGCACCTTTCTGGTCAGCTGCTCTGCAGAACCACTGAAATGCGGCAGATGTACCGAATGCAGCTTTGACAATAAAAACACCCCTTTTTTTAATACAGAACGGTATCTCACCGAACTTTTTTCTATGTGACTGCATCACTCTCAAGCTATAATTGCTATATGAATGCATACATATCTTTATTCTACATTATTACAAAGAATTTGTCAATAAGTTTTTATTGCCCGGAATATAATAATGCGATATTTTCAAAGATATACAGCGCGCTTTAGCACAAATTCATTGCCATGAAACCGCACATATCCGCTGTTGGGTCTGCGGTGTGCTATTGACAATACAACGATAAAATATTATAATGTTACTGATACCCCTATATGTTCAAAGCGGAGGAATAACTATGAAATGCCGTCGCCCGGTTGTTTCGCTCTGCGACATCGTGTTGCACCTCCCCGTAAGTCATACAGCCTTACAAGGAGGCTTTCCTCGCATTCGCCGCACTCTACCCATTTTCACTTTTCAAACCGGTTTTTAGAGGTTACCTGATATTTGAAAGCATGAACGAAGTCGGCTTCGACAGCCTTTCAGTCCCGAAAGCGTACAAAACGCTGAACCGGCTCAACCAGGCGTTTGTTGACCTGATACGTTCCACCGGAGGAAAGAACCCGACGCGCCACCTGCTCATCGCGACATTCCTGTGGGATAACGGAAACGGGCAGTTCGACCGCGGCACTGATACATGGCGAAGCGAGCAGATGCATTCTGCGCTGCAGCGTGCAGTCAGCGGCGAGGATTACACTCCCGAAAAGGCGCAGTAATCAGATAATACGAAAGCGGAGACCGAAAGATCTCCGCTTTTTATGTTAATTCTGCCGGACACGAAGCCGCCTGGAAATATCGGCGCGTGCCACTATGGCATTCACTTTTCCACAACGACTTCCCCGTCGGCAATGTCACGGTCGGAACCCACAACGATCTTGTCAAACGAGGACACGCCCCCCAGCACTTCAATATATCCGTCGCATTCCGCGCCGGGTACGATTTCCGCGCGCCGCACGAAATCGCGCACCTCGCCGTTTTTCCCGGCAGTGTAGAGGACGTACACGCCCTGCTCCAGCTGTTCTTTTGTCACCGCAGGAGCCTGCCGTGTTCCGGTCATGAGTTCGCCGTTTTCGTCCGTGAATTCAATCGGGAACTCCGCTTCTGACAGCCTGCCCGCCTTAACATGCGGCAGCCCGGCTTCGTGAATACTCCGTGACGAGAACGTCAGCGCAAGCAGGAAATACTCGTTCGTGAGCGTTTTCGCATAGTTATCGAACCACACGAAATTGCGCCGGAACTGGTTGTCGATGAGCGAATAATACATCACCCGCAGGTATGGGATCACAAAGAACACCGCTGTTCCGGTAAGGTACAGCGTTTTTCATGGGCAGTGATAGTGTAAATGTGAAACAATTCGATCTGTTTTGATTTTACCCCTTGATTTTTTTTGCAATTTATGTTATACTTTATACAAATTAATTCCTTTCTGTAATTTTCAAGCATTAAATATATCGCCGCAAGACTCGCAGTGCGTGTTCACAATAAGCATTGTTTATTATAGAATGCGGAAAATAAAAGGCAGACTTATTTCCCGCATGGCTTACCTCATACCGATCTGAATGGCATAACGGCACTGATGCGTATTGATTCAGCAGACGCTCAGGAAACGTGCGCTATTGCTTTGGAAGATAAATCCATTGTGACTGCCATCGAAGGTGGTTTTATCTGCCCGGCATTTGCTCACATGAGAATTTCAGAGGTGACCAAGCATGAAAAAGAACTATAAATGCAGGGTGACAATAATTATGGCGATTCTATCACTACTTTTCGGGTGCAGCGGAAATAAAAAATACAATGCCGATGACATCATCGGTGCCAGCACCTCGTATTATGGCACGGAATGCGATCCGGTATATGCATTCTCCCTGCAAAAGCAGGACGAAAACTGGCTTTTTTCCGCGAGCTGCTATGTGCAGAGTAAGGAAGGCCGGTATACATCTTTCGATTCATTCCCTATTCCGGCTGAAGACGCCGAGGGATTTCTTGAGATCATCAGAAAGGAAGACGAGATCAGCCGGCTGAGCAGATACCGCACGCTGAATATTCTCCATGCAGCCGACGCACCGACGCACAGCTCCGGAATGACTTTCCCCGACGGAAACAGCATAGAAAAGGAAACCGCTTTCTGCGACAAGGCACTCAGATATCTCTATTCCCTTGCAGAAAAGCACTATGAGACGGCAGAAAACGTTAAAATAACATCTGTCTTTGCGAGCTGCAGCAGCATGGATAATTCCTCTTCATACTCATATACGCTTGAAAAGGATGAAAACACCTGGTATTTTTCGTTCGACGCGGTGATTGACAGCAGCGGCACACATACGCAAGTCGAAAGACAAAAGATAAATGAAAACGACGCGGAGGAAATACTCCGTATCATAAAAGAGACGCAGCTCGTAACAATGGTCAGACAGTATGAGAAGCCGGACGACGACGGCTTGATCGCTCTGGATGAAACCACATACATACTCTCGTTCGACTTTACGGACGGCACATCAAAATCCGCACCGATAGAAGCAGGAGAAGAACTCATCAGCGCTTTCCATGCACTTGCAGCAGTAAATATTCATCAGAGCTGATCGAACCTAGGGATACGCTGATTAAAGCGTAGCGTATCAAATTCAGCCGCGTGAGTATGCTCGTTTGAGCGAGGCGAATTTGATTTAATCAGCGTTTCCCTAATTATGCAGAAAAGCCCCATGAAATTCTCCGAATCAAGCACAGCACAACACAAACAGGCGCGTGAACGCTCGTTTGAACAGGTCGGCTGTATTTCAGACAGCAGCTGCCTGAACGTTTCTCCGCGTATCCCATAACTTTCGCACTTTTCCGACAAAACGAATCCTCTCT
>Ga0129310_1000584_pt1 | contig 41948 bp, 39 predicted proteins | sample Go1ome_2_FD_94433 | JGI IMG/M metagenome (GOLD analysis project Ga0129310, IMG submission 94433) | Western lowland gorrila individual fecal microbial communities from Wisconsin, USA - Go1022A metagenome | ecosystem: Host-associated > Mammals > Digestive system > Large intestine > Fecal | place... | reverse complement strand
CGGCTTATTTTGTTGCGAAAAACATTTGATTCTGCTATAATAACTCTACTATACGTGTATGAAATGAGTGACAATCAATGGTACAGAACCTGAAACCTGTTGTTGAACTGAATAGTGAGGACTGGACAGAACTTTTGAAGAAGTATAAGCTTGAGACTGTGATGACATCTATTCATGTGCAGGTGTTATGGTACAGAATGCAGCGGGCACTGGAGCCAGAGATATGGTATGAGGTGCATGCGGATGAAGTTCTGGCTGCGGCGACTCTTGGTGGCGGCGTAGATAGGCTTTTGGAGAAATGGTCTGACAAAGGACAGATCCTTGACAGCTATGCAGCGGATTGTCTGTCAATGGAAGCACTTCAGTGTCTGTATGGGCTTTTGGAAGACGAGCTGGTGAAGAAGAATGTCTATATAGAAAGGTATCAGTTCCCTGATCCGGAAGAAGAAGGAAGGGGAAGTATGGCACACATTTTGAATCAGCTCCAATGCAGTGAGGCAATTGGACTGACAGATGACGGCACGTTGAGACCCATGAAATCGGTTGTTTTTATCGGCGTTTTGACAGCAGACCAAAAGAAGCGCTGCAGTACGATCTGCAGGGATTGCGGGCGCATGGATTGTCCGAACCGTTATTCATTACATATGGGAAATTACAGAGAACCGGGGGCGTTAAGATACAGTTATGGATATCAGAGAATATTTGGCAAATAATAGATTGATCACGGACGGTGCCATGGGAACCTGGTATGACCGTCTGACAGGATATAAGGGGAATCTGGCGGAACGTGCGAATCTGACAGATCCGCAGCAGATCAGGGACATTCACCGTTCATACATAGAGGCAGGGGCACAGTTGATACGGACCAATACATTTGCAGTCAACAGTATGTTTTTTTCTGCAGATGAGGCAGAAGAGGTGTTGAACGCAGCCTGGGAGAATGCATGTCAGGCTGTCTCGGACAGCGGCCGGAATGTGTGGATTGCGGCAGATATGGGACCTATTGATGAGGATGAGCAGAAATCCGCCGAGGATGTTGAACAGGAATATATCCATTTGTCGGATTATTTTCTGAATTTGGGGGCGAAAGTTTTTGTATTTGAGACGTTATCTGATTTTCGCTATGTGAAAAAGGCTGTTGCACATATTAAGGCGAAATGCCCGGATGCATTTATTGCGGCACAGTTCAGTTTTAACAGGAACGGTTACACCCGGTCAGGTATGAGTGTCCGTGCGCTTTTATTAGAAGCAGCAGTGATGACGGATCTGGATGCGGTTGGATTTAACTGCGGGGTTGGACCGCTGCATTTGTATGAACTTCTGAAGAACCAGAGTTTTCCTGAGGGTAAGTATATGACTGTGCTGCCGAATGCCGGTTATCCTACAGAACTCAGAGGCAGGACACTATATTCCGAGAATGTTCCGTACTATGTAGAGATGATGGGCAGGATCGCATCTCTTGGTTTTGATATTATTGGCGGCTGTTGTGGAACAACACCTGAGCACATCAGGGGAATGCATGATCTGCTGATGAATGGTGTGAGACCGCCGAAGAAGCTGATGCCCGCGGTATATAGTGCAGACGGACAGAAAAATTGCTCCGAAGAATCTGATGAGGAGAAAACGGATTTCATACAGAAGCTTGAACGGGGAGAGAAAGTTTTTGTGGTGGAGTTAGATCCGCCATTTGATGCCGATGATACAAAACTCATGGATGGTGCCACATTGCTTCGGAATATCAACGTGGATATGATTACTCTGGCGGATTCTCCGCTGGCCAGACCGAGAGCCGACTCCATTGCATCCGCGAGCAAGATGCGCTACACAAGGCAGATGGAGGCAATGCCGCATATCAGCTGCCGTGACAAGAATATGATCGCCCATCGCGCCCAGCTCCTTGGTATGCAGATGAATGGGCTGCGTCATACATTAATCGTGACCGGTGATCCGATTGCCAGGGGGGACAGAGAGAGTATCAAGAGTGTTTTCAACTTTAATTCTATCAAACTGATGAAGTATGTTCAGACCATGAATCAGGAGGTATTTGGCAGCCGCCCAATTTATTATGGCGGTGCACTGAATCACAATAATGGTTCCGTAGATAATATTGCCGCCAGAATGCGGCTGAAGATGGAGGCAGGTGCACAGTGGTTTCTGACACAGCCGGTTTATGGTCAGGATGATATTGACAGATTAAAGGAACTGAAAGAAAAGTCAGGCGGCAGGATCATAGCAGGTATTATGCCTTTGGTGAGTCGGAAAAATGCACTTTTTATTAAGAATGAGATGCCGGGGATTTATGTGCCGGAGCATGTACTGGAACAGTATGAGGAAGGTATGAGCAGGGAAGCTTATGAGGATGTGGCCGCAGCTATCAGTGTGGATTTGATGAAACGTCTGGAAGATGTATGTGATGGCTATTATATGATGACACCTTTTAATCGTGCAGCGTTAATCAAGCGGATTATTTTACAGGCGAAGAAGGAGTTAAGATAGATGACAAGAGAAGAATTTCAGCAATTATGCAGAACGAAGATTGTTTTTCTGGATGGTGCCACGGGAACAAATCTGCAGAAGGCGGGTATGCCCACCGGTGTGTGTCCGGAAGCATGGATTCTGGAACATCCGGATACAATGATGCAGCTGCAGCGTGCTTACTTTGAAGCAGGCAGTGATATAGTGCTGGCCCCTACATTTACGGCGAACAGGATCAAACTGGATGAATACGGACTGGTAGATAAGATAGAAGAGATGAATCATCAGCTGGTCGCTATTTCAAAAGAAGCAGCTGGCGATAAAGGCCTGGTGGCCGGCGATATGACCATGACAGGCCGCCAGCTCGCACCTATGGGAGATATGGGCTTTGAAGAGCTGGTTGATATTTACAAAGAGCAGGCGGGCTATCTGGTGGATGCAGGGGTTGATCTCTTTGTTGTTGAGACAATGATGAGCCTGAATGAGTGCCGTGCGGCATTGATCGCCATTCGCGAGGTGACAGATTTGCCGGTGTGCGTGACACTGTCTTTTAATGAAGACGGAAGAACACTTTTTGGTACAGATGCCAGCACAGCTATGGTTGTTCTGCAGTCTCTTGGAGCTGATGCAGTGGGTATCAACTGTTCAACCGGTCCGGAGCAGATGGCGGAACTTGTCCGTGAGATGAAGGAATATGCCAATATACCAATCATTGCAAAGCCGAATGACGGTATGCCGGAGGTCATTGACGGAGAGACTGTTTACCGCATGACACCGGAAGAATTTGCCGAAGAAGCAAAGCTGCTTCTGGAAGCGGGAGCCGGTATTGTGGGCGGCTGCTGTGGTTCGACGCCGGAGCACATTCGTGCTTTTAAGGAAGCGTCCAAGGCCTATACCGTACCGGAAGTCAGCAAAACTTACAAACGTGTGCTGGCTTCAGAACGTCAGACACTGGAGATCGGGCTGGATGCCGGATTCAAGGTTGTTGGCGAGAGAATCAATCCGACAGGCAAGAAGAAACTGCAGGCGGCCCTTCGTGAAGGCCAGATGGATATGGTCATGGATATGGCTCTGGCTCAGGAAGAGAAAGGGGCATCTATCCTTGATGTCAATATGGGCATGAACGGCATTGACGAGAAAGAGATGATGCTGAAGTCCATTGAGATCGTGACACAGGCGGTGAACTTGCCGCTGTGTATTGATTCCAGCCACGTGGATATTATTGAGGCAGCACTGCGTGTTTATCCGGGACGTGCCCTGATTAACTCGATTTCTCTTGAGAAGGAGAAGTTTGAGCATCTGCTTCCGATTGCACGCAAATACGGTGCGATGTTTATTTTGCTGCCTTTATCGGATGAAGGCCTGCCGAAGAATATTGATGAAAAGATCCGGATTATTCATACAATTATGGATCGTGCATTAGAACTTGGTTTTCATAAGGAAGATATTGTGGTGGATGGTCTGGTGGCAACTATTGGTGCCAACAAGAATGCGGCCATCGAGACATTGGATACGATTTCCTATTGTCATGATCAGCTTGAACTGGCAACTATCTGTGGCCTTTCCAATATTTCCTTTGGATTGCCGGAGCGTTCTTATGTCAATACTGCTTTTCTGACCATGGCCATCAGCCGTGGTTTGACCATGGCGATTGCCAATCCGTCCCAGGATCTTCTGATGCATGCAGCCTTTGCTTCTGATCTGCTGATGAATCATCCGGGTGCGGATATCCGATATATTAATCGTATGAATGCTGTCAAAGAACAGCAGAGCGGAGAAACGGCGGCAGCTGCGGCGGTTGTCATGACACCCGGGGAGAAGATATTTGATGCTGTAATGAAGGGCAGTCAGGGCAGCATTATCAACCTTGTGAAGGAAGGACTGAATGCAGGAATTGTGCCGGATGATATGATTCAGAAGCATCTGATCACCGCTATCCAGAAGGTAGGTGTCCTTTTTGAGGAAAAGAAATACTATCTGCCTCAGCTGATCGCCAGTGCGGAGACCATGGAGAAAGCCATTACATATCTGGAACCAATGCTGATCCAAGATGATGCGGAAGAAAAGGCAACAATCATTATGGCAACGGTAGAGGGTGATATTCATGATATCGGCAAGAACCTGGTGGTGCTGATGCTGAAGAATTATGGCTACAGAGTCATTGATCTTGGCAAAGACGTATCAGCAGAGTGCATTGTTGAGACTGCGATCAGGGAACATGCGGCTATCATAGGTCTTTCAGCACTGATGACCACGACTATGATGAGAATGCGTGATGTGGTGGAGCTTGTTCAGGAAAAGCACTGCGGCAGTAAAGTTATTATTGGTGGTGCTGTTACCACACAAAGTTTTGCTGATGAGATTGGTGCAGATGGATATTCAAGAGATGCTGCGGAAGCCGTCCATCTTGTAGAACGTTTATTAGGGAGATAATGTTTCAGCATTTCCGGATGCTTTATTGTTGAATAATGTCTGAAGGCAGAGAACTGAAAAGCTATCATTACATTACTATGAAACAAAACTTTAGGAAGGATAAGAGAAAATGGCCAATATTATGGAGATTCATGATTTTTCAGCACCGGAGCTGGATATATATGCCCGTTGGACGGAGAATCAGTTGCTGAACCGCAAAGATCCGGCGAATGCCATGTTTATCGCTGAGAGTCCGAAGGTCATTCAGACGGCATTGGATGCAGGATATGAGCCTTTATCCTGCCTTGTTGAGAAAAAACATGTGGAGGGTCAGGCTGCTCACATACTGGCTCAGTGCGGGGATATTCCGGTGTATACAGCTGAATTTGATGTGCTGACCCAGCTGACAGGTTTCGGACTGACCAGAGGTATGCTCTGTGTCATGCGAAGAAAGAATCTGCCGTCAGTGGAAGAAGTCTGCAAGAATGCCCGAAGAATTGCAATCCTGGAGGATGTGATGAATCCGACGAATGTGGGGGCGATTTTCCGCTCAGCGGCAGCTCTTGGCATGGATGGCATTCTTCTGACATCAGCTTCCAGCAATCCATTGTATCGTCGGGCTATCAGGGTGAGCATGGGAACCGTTTTTCAGATCCCGTGGACGTTTATGGACAGTCAGATGTCCTGGCCGGAGCCGGCTGTGGGAAGACTGCATGATATGGGCTTCAAAATAGCTGCTATGGCACTTGATGACAATTCCGTCAGCATTGATGATCCGCAGCTGGTCAGAGAAGAAAAGCTGGCTATTGTACTTGGGACGGAGGGAGACGGACTAGCAGCAGGTACCATTGCAGACTGCGATTACACTGTCAAAATTCCGATGTATCATGGCGTAGACTCTTTGAACGTGGCAGCTGCCAGCGCCGTGGCCTTTTGGGAAATGCGGAGAAGATAAAAGCGTAAATGTACAGGATTATATAAAAGAGTAAAATAATAGAAATTCTTGAATATATAGACATGCAGTGATATAATTCTCATATAATTATGCTTGAGAGGTGATATATATGATAACATTACAAGAAACAATCCGTCCATCTGCTGATTTAAGGAATCATTATAATGAAATATCTCGGCAATGCAGAGAAGAAAAAGAAGTTGTTATTATAACTGTCAATGGACGGGGAGATACAGTATCGCTTTCTTATGAAGCATATAAGAATATGAAAGCTCGTCTGGAGTTATTGGAAATCCTGGCTGAAGCTGAAGAGGATGTAAAAAATAATCGAGTGGCACCGATGAGTGATACATTTGATGATTTGCGTACAATGCTGCAGGAGGGATAAATGGGAAGATATCGTATTATTCTGACTGACACTGCAGATGCAGGATTACGAAAGATAATTCTATATGTAGCGGCTAATTTTGGTAATGCAGTTGCATTAGAAAAGCTAGATAATATTGAGTCAGAAATTAATATCCTATCAGATAACCCACATGCGGGAATTGAACCCAGATATCCTGTATTAAAAAGACAGGGATATAAGGTGTTGGTGCTTGAAAAAGATTTAGTATTTTATAAAATCAATGAATCTCGAAAAGAAATAGTGATATATGCAATTGTGGACCAAAGGCAAGATTACCTGAACATTATCCGAGGGTTATAAATTATAGACGAATAATATAAATAAGAATACGCATACTGATACAGATTATTTATAGATGAGAAGGAGGCTGTATCATGATGCGTATTTTTTGTCCGATTTTAGATGTAAAGGCAAGAGAAATCCTGGATTCCAGAGGAAATCCTACGGTGGAGGCGGAGGTGATCTGTGAAGCAGGCATTGAGGGTCGTGCTTCGGTGCCCTCCGGGGCATCCACAGGAAAGTTTGAAGCCCTGGAGATGAGAGACCAAGACGAGAAGAATCGTTATGAGGGCAAAGGTGTGAATAAAGCGGTGGCCAATGTGAATGTGGATATCAAAGATATTGTCGCAGGCCATTCTGTCACGGAGCAGATGCATCTGGATCGTATGATGATTGCCTATGACGGCACAGAGAATAAATCGAGACTGGGAGCCAACGCGATGCTCAGTGTCTCCATGGCATCGGCAAGAGCCGGAGCTGAGGCTTCCGGTCTTCTATTATTTCAGTATTTGGGCGGGATATATGCCCATATATTGCCGGTACCGATGATGAATATCATCAATGGCGGTGCTTGTGTTATTATAATGACACAAGGCAGAACCCCTTATAATACAAGGGCTCTAGCGATTTAGTCCTAAATAAATTTCGTAACCAATCAACGAATTTATGAAGGAAAGGCCTCTCTTTTATAAATAACACAGTACAGAAGTAATAGAATTTCAGAACTCTGCTGAGATGTATTTACTATACCACGAAAGCGGTGATAATTGAATAAAAATATATTTTGGACTGAATTAGCTCGCATGAGATTTATATCTCAGCTGTCTGATTCAGTCTTTTTATTTAACAAGAAAGAAGGGAAAGATTATGGCAAAAGTAATTTCTATTGTAAACCAAAAAGGGGGAACGGGAAAATCAGCATGTACAGCTAATTTAGCAGTAGGATTAGCACAAAAGAATATGAAAGTGTTAATCGTTGATGCCGATCCACAGTCTGATGTATCCGCAGGATTTGGATATCGTGATTGTGATGAAAGTAATGAAACACTTACAGCTCTTATGGATACAGTAATGAAAGATGAAGATATTCCTTCAGACTGTTATATCAGGCATCAGGCAGAAGGAATAGACATTATCTGTTCTAACATTGGACTGGCAGGTACGGAAGTACAGTTGGTAAATGCAATGAGCAGGGAATATGTATTGAAACAGATTTTATATGGTATCAAGGATCAATATGATGCAATTATCATTGATTGTATACGAAATATATTTCTGGTGCAAAATTTGAATTGTCAGCAGAAAGCGGCGGAAAGTCAGAAACGTATAAAACAGATGACAAAGGACGATTTATAATTACTGATCTGAAAAAGAATACGACATATCATATCAAACAGGTGTCAGCAGTATCAGATTATGAAATGAGCAATGAGGATTATTCCTTTACGGTTAATGGAGATGGCCTGATTGATGGAAAAGAAACAGAAGAAATTAAAGTGACCAACAGAATTATCCGTATATCTGTGGGAATCAAAGACAAACTTTTCAGAGGACAGGTTTCAGATGTCAATATTGCTATTCACGATGCGGAAGATAATACTGTGAAAGTCTGGGACAGCACTGGACTGGAACAGACAATAGAAGGTCTTACACCTGGCGAATATATGGTGATCATTAATGGAAATAAGGATCAGGCTCAGAAAATACGTGTAGAAGATAAGACAGAATTACAGGCATTCAGTTTTGAGCAGTGGACAGTAGCAGATATAGGAGCAATCATCGGAGTGAGCTTTGTTGTAATTGGTATGATTGTGATTTTAGTGATTGTCGGCAAGCGTAGACGTCAGAGAAAAATAGAAGATAAGGAGTAAGAAATTTATGGCTCATGAAGATGGCAAAGATGAAAAGAAATATATGGATAGTTCGGGAAATAGTGATCTAAGGACGAGAAAACAATTAAGAGCAGCGGATATACTTCATGCAATCCGCAAGCATATTGTTTTGATTGCGGTTATGTCTGTTGCCGGATTGGTTTTTGGAATTATTCTTTCGGTTACAGCTTATATGCGTGGGGAGATGAGTAAACAGTATGCCATTACAACATCAATAGCGGTCACTTCCCAAACAAAGGACGGTTTGTTTACTGCACAGACGAACAATCCAAATTCAACAGATATCTATCTGGCAGAAAATATGGTAGATTCTGTAATTTATGTATTAAAGAGTGACAAGACTTTAAATGCAGCAGTGAAACGACTCGATCTGTTAGGCGTAACAGCAAAAGATATTTATAACAATCTGGAAATGTCACAATACAAGGAAACACAGATTATAGATATCACATTGTACTGGAGAAGTGCCCAGGAAGGCGTAGAAATATTAACTGCTATGAATGAGGTTGCACCAGACATTCTGACCGATACATTAAAGATAGGTAATGTTTCAGTCATTAATACGCCTACCTCCCGCTATTTGATCGGAGGAAATATCAACGCAACTTTGTGGGGATATATGGCTGTACTTGGCTTTTTCCTCGGAATTGGATTTGCAGTGCTTGAATTATTGATGAGACCTACTTTGCTGGATACTCGTGATATGGAACGGTGTTTTTCGCTTGAAGTTATGGGGGAGATTCCTGAAAGCAAAACATATTTCCGTAAAAAAAGAAATCTTCTTCTGGCAAATGAAGATGATGAAAGTAATTTTGCAGTTTTAGATAATTATGTATCACTGGCTCACATATTAAAAAACAGTCTTCAGAAACAGGGAATAGAGCATCCATGCGTGTACATAACATCGGCAGTGCAGAATGAAGGGAAAACAACTGTTACAGCACATCTGGCGGTACAGATGGCTGAATTAGGGATGAAAGTCCTGGTGATTGACTTTGATACCAGGAATCCGAAGCTGGGAGGCTTGTTTTTAAACAAAGTAGAATATAAAAATTCTATGAATGCTTTATATAGGGGAGAAACAGATAGAGAAGAAGCAATTACAAGCCTGACAGGAAATCTTGATATCCTCCCGGCAGTTCTGGAAAAGAAACCATTGCCGCTTGACGATGCACTTCTTGATATGGTGCGTAATCTCCAGAAAGACTATGACGTTGTGCTGATGGATACTTCACCGGTTGGTCAGGTCGCAGATACTATGAGTCTGAACCAACTGGCAGATGTAGCATTTCTGGTTGTTCGTTTTGATAGTGCAAGTATGGAGAGTATCCGGGAAGCACTTAGACGTTTGAACAAATCCGGAATGAAAATTATGGGCTGTGTAGTCAACAGTGTAAACGAACTGAGAAATCTGAAAAGATATGATCATTACCATGATGGATATGGAAGTTCCAGAAAACCACATAAAAAGGCAGAAAAGACAGAACAGCAAAAAGAATGGGAAAAATGGGAAAAAGATCATAAGGAAGAATAAGAGAGAGGCACATAAATGTACAAAGGAATCAAAAATACACCTTTTGAGAGCAAGGTGTGGCTTGCATCACCAACAATGCATGGAGAAGAACTGAGATATATGCAGGAAGCATTTGATTCAAACTGGATGACCACAGCAGGTGGAAATATTGATGAAATTGAAAAAGAGTTTCCTGAAATTATCGGTTGCAAGTATGCAGTTGCATTAGCATCTGGAACATCAGCGTTACATATGGCAATCAAACTGGCCGGAACGAATTTATACGGAGAAAGAGCTAAATCACTGGAAGGAAAAAGGGTATTTTGCTCAGATTTAACTTTTTGTGCATCTGTCAATCCGGTTATCTATGAAGGTGGAGAACCAATCTTTATAGACTGCGAACGGGAAACCTGGAATATGAGTCCAGAGGCTCTGGAAAAAGCATTTCAGTTATATCCGGATGTGAAAATTGTTGTTCTTGTTCATCTTTACGGTACACCCGCAAAGATGGACGAGATTAGAAAAGTAACAGAAAAGTACGGAGCAATTATCGTCGAAGATGCGGCGGAAGCTCTGGGAGCATCTTACAAAGGACGCAAAGCAGGAAACCTTGGAGATTATAATGTTATTTCTTTCAATGGAAACAAAATTATAACGGGAAGTTCTGGGGGAATGTTTCTTACCAATCAAATAGAAGATGCACATAAGGTTAAAAAATGGTCTACGCAGGCAAAAGAAATTGCACCCTGGTATCAGCATGAGGAAATGGGATACAACTACCGTATGAGTAATGTGATAGCGGGAGTAATAAGAGGGCAAATTCCATATTTAAATGAGCATATATTACAGAAAAAGGCGATTTTTGAACGGTACAAAGAAGGATTCAAGAATCTTCCGGTAAAAATGAACGGGAATGATTCGGGAATAGAATCAAATCACTGGCTGAGCTGTATGCTCATAGAAAAAAATGCGATGTGTCAGCAAAATAGAACAGAAACGACAGTGACGTATGAAAAGGAAAAAGGAAAGACATGCCCGGCTGAAATTTTGGATGCGTTGACGGCGTTGAATGCAGAGGGGCGTTCCATATGGAAACCTATGCACATGCAGCCAATCTATAAGAACAATCGGTTTGTGAACGTTCAGGAAGATATAGCTGCAGATATTTTTGAACGAGGAGTATGTTTGCCAAGTGATAACAAAATGACAGTTGCCGAGCAGAAAAAAATTATTGCAGTTATTAGAGCTTGCTTTGAATAACAGGATAGTGGGTGAAAGTGAAAAGATGAAGCAGCATAAACCATATGGAATTTACGAAAAGTATTTCAAACGACCATTGGATTTTATCTGTGGGATGGCAGCAATTATAGTTTTCTCACCTTTATATATTATTATTGCAATTCTAGTCAGAATAAAATTAGGCACTCCGGTGTTGTTTACGCAGGAACGACCTGGAAAAGATGAAAAGATATTTAAGCTCTATAAATTCAGGACTATGACAGATGCAACGGGTGAAGATGGCATTTTATTATCAGATGAAGAACGGCTTACATCTTTTGGAAAATTTCTTCGAGCTACTTCATTAGATGAAATTCCGGAGGCATTTAATATTGTAAAAGGTGATATGAGTGTTATCGGGCCAAGACCGTTATTGGTAAAATATCTTCCTTTATATAATGAGGAGCAAAAGCACAGGCATGATGTGAAACCAGGACTTTCGGGACTGGCACAGATTAATGGAAGGAATGCGGCTACCTGGCAGGAAAGATTTGCATATGACATCACATATGTTCAAAAAATCACTTTCTTGGGAGATATAAGAATTATTTTTAGAACCATTGGAAAAGCCTTTATTAAACAGGAGGGAATTTCATCGGAAAATTCAGTAACAATGGAAGAGTTTTTGGGGAATAAGTGATGAAGAGAATAGTAATAATTGGAGCAAGCGGTCATGGGAAAGTCGTGGCTGATATAGCAATCAGAAATGGATATGATGAGATTGTTTTTCTGGATGATAATAAAGAACTGATTTCGTCAGCAGGTATACCCGTAGCAGGACGATGCAGTGATATTGTGAAATATAAGGACTGGGATGTATTTGTTGCGATAGGAGATGCTGCAACAAGAAAAAGAATTATGGATAACCTGACAGATTATCAGATTGTGACACTGATACACCCAAGAGCAGTTGTGAGCAGAAGGGTAGTAATAGGAAAAGGAACTGTTGTGATGGCGGGAGCAGTGATCAATTCTGATACAAAAGTGGGAAAGGGTTGCATTGTTAATACAGGAGCAACAGTGGATCACGATGGAAGTCTGAAAGATTTTGTTCATGTATCTGTAGGGGCACATCTTGCTGGTAATGTTACTGTGGAGGGTGAAACCTGGATAGGAGCAGGGGCAATTATTCTTAACAATATAAAGATTTGTTCGAAATGCATGATAGGAGCAGGAGCAGTAATTATAAGAAATATTAAAACATGTGGTACATATGTGGGGATTCCGGCCAAGAGGATTAAATAGTTGGAGGAAAAATGGAAAGAACGTTATTTATTACAAATAGAAATATGCTGACTGCATGTGGTGAAATGCGGCTGATCAAAAACAGGGCAGAAATGTTGTATAAATATGGAAACATCAGAACCGATTTTATTGTGATTAACAGCAATGCCCGCTTTGATTCAGCCACAAGAGAAAGTATTGAAAATGCTGGTGAAATTGTTGAATGCGGATATAAATCGAAAGCATTTATTATGAAATCTGTTTGGCAGGCAGGAAAAGAGATAGAAAGAAAATTGCGGACAGGAAAATATTCTACGGTTATTTTATCGGGAACAATGGTATACAGGTTCGCTTCTGATATTAAGCACAGATATAAAAATATTAAAATTCTACTAGATATTCATGGAGCATCTGAAGACATGCTGGAAATAGCAGCAAATTCCAAATGGGTAAAACGATATGCTCTGAGAGCATTATATCAATACGAAGTGAAATACCTGGGGAAAGCTGTTGGATATTGTGATGGTTTTCTGGTGGTTACGGAGGAATTACAGAAATATTTAGTAGAAAAATATCCAGATATAAAAGGAAAAAAATTTTATAGAGTGCCATGTGCATGTAATCAAGGAGTATTGTCACAGGACGCATATAGCAGATTCAGAGAAACGTATAGAAAGAAATACGGAATTACAGACGAAATCGTGTTTTTATATTCTGGCGGGGTATCAAACTGGCAGTGTGTAGACGAAGCAATCAATTTATATAAACAAATAGACAAGACTTTGGAAAAAAAAACAAAAATGCTTATTTTCTCGTATAAAGCAGAAAAAATAAAGAGCCTGATAGGAGAGGATAAGAGATTTTTGCTTGATTCGTATACTCCAGATGAACTGGGAAAAGCCTTGTGTGCCGGTGATTTTGCCTTACTATTAAGAAAAAAATCATTGACAAATCAGGTTGCATTTCCAAACAAGTTTCTTGAGTATGCTGCAGGTGGGATGAAAATTATAACGACGCCATATGTGAAAGAAGTGGCAAATCAAGTCAGAAGATTTAATCTGGGATATATTTATGATTTTCATTTTGATAAAAAAATTGTTGAGTATATTGAGAACACAAAAATATCTTATGACAGAAATTTAATAGAAAATGTTCTGAACTACAATTCATATGAACAGTGTTTAAGAAAACTCATACAAGACATTACAAAGAAAGAATATAAATGATGGAAAAAATGAAAAAGATATATTTAACAGTAGATTTGGAATGTCATGATATATGCCGGAAAAATCAATATATTGATGGGAAATGTAAAAGCGGTGAGTATGGTTTAAAGAAAATTCTTGAATTAGGAAAAGCATTGAATATTCCAATCAATTTTTTCGTGGATATTGTGGAATATCGGGAATATGGAGAGGCATATATGACAGATATTATCCAGCAGATCCAGACATACGGACAGCATATATATCTGCACCTACATCCAGATTATATTACGGGAGATCATAAAAGATCTTTTTTATGGCAATATTCATATGCTGAAAAAAAGCAGATTCTAAAAGCAGGATTTGAAGATTATACAAAGTTTTTAGGAAAAGAGCCGGTTGCATTTCGAATTGGCAGGTACGGAGCCGATAAAGAAATGTACCAGATTTTAAATGAAGAAAACTATTCGGTTATAGATTTATCATATTGCACTTCCGCACCAAAGATGTGTCATTTGACGGAGGCCGAGATTAAGACAAAAAACAGAGTCAGAAATTTTGAAAATCAGACCGTTTTGCCAAATACAAGGTATATAGGGTTCAAGATAGGAAAGACTAAAAAGTTCTGTAATCTGGATACCAGTGAATCAACATTTAATGAATGGAAGAGATATCTGAAAAGGACGAATCTGGACAATATTGTATTAACAATGCATGTATGGAACTTTATAAAGAAATATTTTTTCAGTGACACCTATGTAGGAGCTGATAAAAGAGAAGAAAAGAAATTTATAAAAATGATACGGTTTGCTCAAAAAAATGGTTTTGAGTTTGGAGATCTTGAAAAAGATTTTAACAGACAGAGTAATGAATGCGATGAAGAAATTGATTTGTGTCAGGGAATAGGCGGACGTCTTCAGATGCTTTTTAATAACTATCTGCGATTCCGGAAAATAGGAAGATTGAATAAAAAGTATTTTATAGTATATACAACATTTTACGTGCTGATTCTGCTGTTTGTTTTAATTGTGGGAGTACATTATGTCAGAATCTGATGGAGAAATATGGTGGATAATTCAAATTATTTTGAACAAAGTTATGCTGTGAAAAACAGTGGTGTAAAAAAATCAAATGCAATGATAATGGCAACCGTTCCGGTGCTGGAAGCATATGGAGTGTCAGGCTCCTTTCCATTATCGTTAGCATTGGTAGGTGTGATTTTGGCATTTCTTTTCACATTTAATGACAATGGATATGTATTGGATTATAGCGATTACATGAAATATGTAGTGAACTATCCGATCATACTGGTACTGATATCCTGTTCCGCTTATGTAACAACAAAATGGACAATCTCTTTAACTTTTAGCTTGATTGCTACATTTGCTGGTGGATGTGCAATTTGGTTTATATGGCACAATATGGATTTTGAGTATTTCATTAGATGCTCGGAAGTAGTTGCAGCTATTTGTATGGTAGTTGCAGCAATACAGATCCTATGCATTGTTACAAATCGTGAAGTGCCTACAGGGGAAATACCGTTTTTATATCGAAATGCGTTATGGTCAACATCTACATATGGATATAGAATCAATGCTTTATTTGCAGAGCCGTCTTATTTGGCAATTTATTTTCTGCCTTTATTGGCGTATGAGTTGGAGCATGAACGTTATAAAAAGGCAATAGCAGTTTTGGTGACAATTTTTATATCTTCATCAAGCCTGGGAATTATTGGATCGTTGATAATTTTAGGTTCGTATATTTATAAAAGGAGAGGTTCCGTAAATGTATATAAAAGCATTATCTTTCTCCTGCTATTTATAATCATCCTGCATTATCTGGCTTATAATCGTATTCCTTATTATACACAGTCATTTGATCGAAGTATGAAGAAGATTACTGACATCTTTCAGGGAAATAAGGAAGACAACCTTAGAATTACAGGATATATCTCCTATTATAAGCAGATACCATTTATCAATAAATTTTTGGGAGTTGGCTTATTTCAATTAGCGAATTACTTTGATTCAATCGGAACAAATATAAAAAATTACGGGAATACCTATGTATATGGACTGATGAGCCATGGCTTGATCAGTTTCTTCCTTATGATTCGGATGCATATTCGATTGTTCTATGACAGTAAAATTGTCAGGGGGACGATTTTCTGGGCAATATTCGTTTTAGTCTGCATGGTCGATGGATGGGAATTTTCGTATAAGTATTATTATGTTTTGACATTTATCATGGTTCCTATTTTGAAGAAAGAAGGATTTTAACAGGAAATGCAAGTTTTATTTATTACGTTGCTGTCCCTAAATCGTAGCTCGTCGGTGACCGTAAGTAACAGGGCATTGATACAGGGCTTTTTGCATAATGGATGCAGCATAACTGTTGTTCAACCGGCAATCAGAGCTGGTGAGGACAATACTTATACAAAAAATCTGACAGAGAATGGCGTGAAGTTTGTTTTTCTGGGAGAAAACACACCGAAAAAGCCGCCGACGGCAGCTGAAACAACAACGACATCTGAAAAAAGCGGAATGATACAACAGGTTTGCAAAATACTTGATGTGATCAATCCGCTGGATAATGCAATTCGATATTTTAGAAAAATAAATCTGGCGAGTGAAACGCTAACCGACAGATATGATTTGGTGATATCAACGTCAGACCCGAGAAGTACACATTTATTTACTGACAGGTTGATAAAAAAAGGATTGAAGTATGGAAAATGGATTCAGCATTGGGGAGATCCATTGATGAATGATATTTCAAGAAAAACCATATATCCCAGAAAGTTTATGGGAATGTTGGAGAAAAAAATTATAAAAAACGCAGACAGAATTATTTATGTAAGTCCTTTTACTTTGGAATTGCAGAGAAAAAGTTTTGCAGGTTTTTCGGATAAGATGGATTTCCTGCCTTTGATGGCAGAAGAGGAAGTGGATGATACAGCACCCGATTATAAAAATCCGGTACTAGGATATTTTGGGGATTATATGAGTAAGTACAGAAATATCCTTCCACTGTATGAAACTGTAAAAGCACATCCGGAATATAAATTGCAGATAATAGGAAACTCAGACATTACTCTAGAATGTACAGACAATATTCAGATACTTCCAAGAGTTTCAATAGAAGAATTGAATGAACATTCCAGGAAAACATTGATCCATGTATGTGTGTGTAATACTTACGGAACACAAATTCCGGGAAAAATTTATTACCATTCAAATTTAAACAGACCGATTTTAGTGATCGTAGACGGAACAGATGGACATAGGATAAAAAAATATCTGGAAAAATTTAAGAGGTACACGATATGTGATAATGATCCATCCGATATATACAGAGCGATAAATGAAATCATGGAAGAAGAAAAGAAGAAATTTGCTGTACCAGAAAAAATAAAAGCTTCTTATATCACAAAACAACTTATGAATTTGACAAATATACAAGGTGAGAAGGAAAAATAATCATATGAAAATTTTGATTCTGACGAATTATGACGTTGGTCTATACAAATTCAGAAAAGAATTATTAGAAGAATTTCTGAAGGAACATGACGTATACATATGCCTTCCAGATGGGGAATACATTCCTGCCTTGAAAGAACTGGGATGTAAATATGTTCCCTGTGAATTTAATCGACGTGGAATGAATCCATTGGCAGAAATTAACCTCATTTCAAGTTATCGGAAGATTATCCGAAAAGTGAATCCGGATATTGTCTTTACTTACACAATTAAGCCTAATTCTTATGGTGGAGCGATTTGTGCAAAAAGAGGGATTCCCTATGTAGCTAATATAACCGGCTTGGGAACCTCCATTGAAAATGGCGGAATTGTTGCAAAACTGACATTGGCACTTTACAGATACGGTTTAAGAAAAGCACAAAAGGTTTTCTTCCAGAACACCTACAATTATCAGTTTATGTTAAAGAAAGGAATTGTAGGAAAAAATTGTTCGATACTGCCAGGATCGGGAGTAAATTTACAGGAAAACAGTTTTGAAAAATATCCGTCAGAAGAGAATGGTATCCGGTTCCTTTTTGTAGGAAGAATCATGAAAGACAAAGGAATAGAGGAATTTCTGTATTGTGCTAAACAAATTAAGCAGAAACATCCGAATTGCTATTTCGATATTGTGGGTGGGTATGATGAGGAACAATACCGTTCGATCATACAAGAATACGAGACAAAAGGGATTGTAAAAGGATGGGGCCAGCAATCAGATGTACATTCGATTATAAAGTCACATCATATCATGGTACAGCCATCGTATCATGAAGGATTATCCAATGTGTTGTTGGAAGCAGCAGCAAGTGGAAGACCTGTAGTAGCGACAAACATACCAGGATGCAGGGAAACTTTTGATGAAGGTATTTCTGGAATTGGTTTTGAACCACACAATGGTGATTCGCTTGTAAATGCAGTTGAAAAGATACTTGCACTTAGTTCAGAAGAAAGGGAAAGGATGGGAATCTCTGGAAGAGAAAAGGTTGAAAAAGAATTCAGCCGAAGAATCGTCATTGATTTCTATTTAGATGAATTACGTTGCATGAAAACGAAATGATTCATGTAGAGGGACAGAAAATATTATGTTTACAGATTTGTATGAAAAAATTATTGCACATGAGGAAAAAATATCTTTAGTAGGTTTGGGATATGTGGGAATGCCGATTGCTGTTGCTTTTGCAAAAAAAGTAGAGGTTATCGGATTTGATCTGAATGCTTCCAAGGTTGAACTTTATAAAAAGGGCATTGATCCGACAAGAGAAGCGGGAGATAAGGCAATACAGAATACAACAGTAACTTTTACAGCCGATGAAAAAATGCTGCAGGATGCGAAATTCCATATTGTTGCTGTTCCGACACCTGTAAAGGAAGATCATACACCGGATTTGACACCAGTAAAAAGTGCAAGTGAAATTCTGGGACGTAATTTAAAAAAAGGATCTGTCATAGTATATGAATCTACAGTTTATCCTGGCGTTACGGAGGAGATTTGTATTCCAATCCTGGAACAACAGTCAGGAATGAAATGTGGAATTGATTTTAAAGTGGGATATTCACCGGAACGTATCAATCCCGGAGATAAAGTACATCGGTTAGAAACAATTCGCAAAATTGTATCTGGTATGGATGATGAAACACTAGATGTGGTTGCAGAGGTATATGAATTAGTTGTTGAAGCAGGAGTTCATCGGGCAGAAAGTATTAAGGTTGCTGAAGCAGCCAAAGTGATTGAAAACAGTCAAAGAGATATTAATATTGCATTTATGAATGAGCTTTCCATTATTTTTAATAAGATGGGCATAGATACGCAGGCTGTTCTTAATGCGGCAGGTACAAAATGGAATTTCTTGAAGTTCTATCCGGGGCTGGTCGGAGGACATTGTATTGGAGTCGATCCATATTATCTTACGTATAAAGCGGAAATGCTGGGTTATCACAGCCAGATTATTTTATCTGGAAGACGTATCAATGACGATATGGGAAAATATGTAGCTGAGAATGTGGTAAAAAAACTGATTGCTGCGGATAAGGCGATTCGAAGTGTGAGAGTGGCAATTCTTGGCTTTACCTTTAAAGAAAACTGTCCAGATACCAGGAACAGCAAGATTATGGATATTGTAAATGAACTGCGTGAATATGGCATCGAACCAGTTATATCCGATCCGGTGGCAGATGCAGATGAGGCGAAGAGATTATATGGTGTGCAGTTTGTAAAGAAAAATGAAATCAAAAATATGGATGCGGTAATACTTGCGGTTGCTCATGAGGAATTTCGGAATCTGCGCAGAAAAGATTTAGATGCGTTATATGGAACTGGAAAAAAAGTCTTAATTGACGTTAAGGGCCTGTTAAACCGGGAGGAATATGAAGTAGCAGGCTACAGCTATTGGAGATTGTAGAAAAGAAAGGCAACGAGAATGAGTTATAAAGAATTAAAATTTCCAGAAAATGCGTTGTTTCTGGTAACTGGTGCGGCAGGATTTATTGGATCGAATTTATGTGAAGCTATTTTAAATATGGGGTATCGTGTCCGGGCATTGGATGATTTGTCTACTGGAAAACAGAAAAATATAGATCTCTTTCGTGACAATCCAAATTATGAATTTGTCAAAGGCGATATCAAGGATTTGGATACTTGTATGGAAGCATGTAAGAACGTGGATTATGTATTGAATCAGGCAGCTTGGGGAAGCGTTCCACGAAGTATTGAAATGCCGTTATTTTATTGTGCGAATAATATTTTAGGAACATTAAATATGATGGAAGCGGCAAGACAGAATGGAGTAAAAAAATTTGTATATGCTTCTTCCTCATCGGTATATGGTGATGAGCCGGAGTTACCGAAAAAAGAAGGTAAGGAAGACAATCTGCTGTCACCTTATGCAGTTACAAAAAGATGTGATGAGGAATGGGCAAAGCAGTATAAGAAGCACTATAATCTGGATACTTACGGGCTTCGTTATTTTAATGTGTTTGGACGCAGACAAGATCCGGATGGTGCATATGCGGCAGTCATCCCAAAGTTTTTAAAATTATTGCTTAATGGAGAAACACCAACAATTAACGGAGATGGACATCAAAGCAGAGATTTCACATATATAGAAAATGTAATTGAAGCAAATTTAAAAGCCTGCCTTGCTCCTTCAGAAGCAGCAGGTCAGGCATATAACATTGCTTATGGTGGACGAGAGTATCTGATCGATATTTATTATGGATTGACGAAAGCTCTTGGAGTGGATATAGAACCCAAATTTGGGCCTGAGCGTGCCGGAGATATCAAACACAGTAATGCAGATATCAGTAAGGCAAGAGAATTGTTGGGATATTCACCGGAATGGAATTTTGAGAATGGAATTACAGCGGCAATTGAGTGGTATAGGGAGAATTTGTAGGATAAGATGATTAGCATTATTGTACCGGTTTATAACGTAGAAAATTATATACGCCAATGTATTGAAAGTATCTTACAGCAAACATATGAAGATTTTGAATTATTGTTAATTGATGATGGATCTGCGGATTTATCTGGGTCTATCTGTAAAGAGTATGAGCAGCAGGATAAAAGAATCCGGTACATATGGAAGAAAAATGGCGGTGTATCGTCTGCACGAAATGAAGGAATAAAACAGGCAAAAGGAAAACAGATAACATTTGTTGATTCTGACGATTTTATTGAAGAGCAGATGCTTGAACAGTTAGTAAAAGAGAAAAATCCCGATTTTTCCATGTGCGGATACAAATTATATGATGAAATACACGAAAACGTAATAAAAGAGTGTCAGTGCAGGGCACTTAGCGGTAGTGTGCATGATCTGGCCAAAAGAATAAAAGATTATCTGGATACACCATTTTTACTGGGCCCATGCTTCAAACTTTTTAAAAAGGAAATTATAGATCAATATCAGATATGGTTTCCACCAAAACTATCTTATGGAGAAGATGCGATTTTTGTTTTTCAATATCTACTGCATAGCAGGAATGTTGAAATTTCTTCTTATATCGGGTATTCGTATCGCAAACATGGAAAACAGACTTTAAATGAAAAATTTTTACCGGAAAAAATAGATATAAACTATCAGATTAATGGATTGATCAATTGCTTGTTGGAACAGGAAGAAATAGAAAACCGGGCAGAGATTACAGCCGATCGTCTTTTGGAATGTTTTGTATCATACGAAAAAGAATTACTTTGTTCGGAGAATACAGAGAAAGAGAAGAGAAAAATATTTTATGAAAAATATGAAAGCTATAAAGACTGGTTTGGAAAACCAGGACGCTTGGCACAAAAACTTATTATTTACGCAGGAAAATATAAGATATGTTATCCGGCAGTATACTTACTCAGAGCAAAAGGAGTGAAAGTATTTTATGGAAAAAAGAAACGCAGTGCTGTGGGGATACTTTGTAAAAAATCTCGGTGATGATTTAATGCTGAAAGCATTTGTTGATAAAAATAAGAACCAGTATCACAAGATTTATATCAACAGTTATAGAAAATTTAAACTGTATTATTCTGAAATGGGTATCAAAGTAATAGCGGTTGATTCTTTCTGGTACAGAGCTTTAAATAAGATATTTTGTACGCTTAAGCTGCCAGAACTATATTACAGAATTGCTGGAGAAGGAACAGACTTTATAATGCTGGGCGGTTCCTTGTTTGCAGAAACGTCCAGTGCTTCTGATGAAAACCAAATTAGTAATTTGGAATATGCTGTTGATCATGCAGAGAACTCTTATATCGTAGGCAGTAATTTTGGCCCGTATCATTCAAGAAGGTTTTTTGAGGCTTATGAGAGGATTTTTGGAAAATGTAAGGATATTTGTTTTCGGGACAGATATTCATATGAAATGTTTTTCAGATTAGGGATGGTCAGATATGCACCAGATATTGTACTGGCTGGTACATGGGAAGAAAGGAATAAAGAAAATCACGATTCACCGGCTGTGGTCATCTCTGTTATTGATCTGGAAAGAAGGGCAGAGTTGAAAGACAAACGAGTGAAGTATGAAGAAATGCTTGGCGACATAATTCAGTACCATGTTCAAAAAAATGACAAAGTTATTTTAGCTGCTTTTTGTGAATTTGAAGGGGATGTTGAGGCATGTAGGCGTATCTGGAAATTATGTGGGGAAAATACCAATGTTGAAATTAAGGTGTATCAGAAATTTGGGTTTTTAAATCTATTATCAAATGCAAAGAGGATTTATGGTACGAGATTTCATTCTATTATACTGGCAATGTATTATGGAATTCCCTGTGTTCCTTTCATATATGGGAAAAAAACATATTATGCACTTCGTTCATACAGTAAATCATTCCAGGCTGTGAGAATAAAAGAATTAGAAGAATATTCTCTGGAAAAGATCTTAGATGCCTGCAAGATAATTGAAGTGTTTCCCGAGGTAAAGTGGCAGGTGGGCAGCTTGAGGGAGGAGATTAAATGATACTAAATCATTTATATTCCAGAATAAAGAGAAAAAACTCCTGAAAAAAATGAAATGTGGAGTTCGTAAAACTAGTGAAGCGTAAATTAAATAAATGAATATGAGTCCATTTATTTAATTTAAGCTTCACTAGATGTATGTCCGTTTATTTGAAAAAGCTATTGAATGTTACATTTGTGTTTGTAAAGTTAATGGGTTATTCAGTCGTATATTTTGCCATTTGTATATATGATGTTGCAAAGAACGTAAATTCAAGAGAGACATAATTATGTGTTTGTGTTGTTAAAGCCGGAAAATCGACAATCTATATAACAAAATATTGAGAGGTAAAATAATGAATTTTGAGAGAACTAAAAATGCTAAACGAAATATATTATGGGGAATGATTATGAAAGTGTTCTCCTTGATTATTCCGTTTGCTATGAGGACAATAATTATTTATACATTAGGAACTCTGTATTTAGGTCTTGGCAGTCTGTATTCATCTATACTTAATGCCTTAAATTTGGCGGAGCTGGGGATTGGAAGTGCATTAGTTTTTTCAATGTATAAACCGGTTGCTGAAGATGATAGAGAAAAAATAAGAGCACTTATGTATGTCTATAAAATGGCGTACTATGTAATTGGAATAATAGTCCTTGTTGCGGGAGTTATATTAGTTCCATTCTTACCGAAATTTATTAATGGAGAGTATCCTTCGGATATAAATATTGTAATTGTATATTTATTACAGTTATTTACGACCGCAGCAGGCTATTTTTTTATGGCATATAAGGGGAGTTTGCTGCAAGCATATCAGCGAGCTGATATTGTTAATAAGCTGGATATTATTACAGCAATTTGCATGTATACGACTCAGATTATAGGTTTATTAGTATTTAAGAATTACTATGTATATGTTGCTGCGCTACTAATTAGGATAATTGTATTCAATTTAGTTCAAGCTAAACTAGTAGATAATAGATACCCAGATCTTCAAGCTGGAGGTCGAATTAGTAGAGAAGATAGGAAGCAAATTGTCGTAAAAACAGGAGCATTGATGGGGCATAAAGTGGCCGAAATGGTCATTAATTCAGTCGATAATATACTTATATCGATGTTTATGGGCCTGGAGATAGTGGCAATATATAACAATTATTTTTACGTGATTACTGCTCTTTCTGGTTTGTTTCTTATGCTTACATCAGGTCTGAATGCAATTGTAGGAAATTATATAGTGAAAGAAGATTCTGAACGTAAACTTAAGTTATTCAATATTATGCATTACTTGGTATGCTTCGGAATTTGTTTCTGTTGTACATGCTTGCTTGTTTTATTTCAGCCATTTATGATTGTTTGGACTGGCAAGGATTTATTATTGCCATTTTCTAGTGTTGTATTATTTGTAATATATTTCTTTTCAGTAAAAGTTAGAGCGGTTGGACTTTTGTTTAAAGATGCAGCAGGGTTATGGGAGAAAGATGTATTAAAAGCATGTCTGCAAATTGTTATTGATTTAGTCATTGACTTGTGGCTTTTACAAAAAATAGGAATTAATGGCGCTATAATATCCACTATTGCTTCTATGACATTTGCATATTTCTATGAAACAATAGTGATTTTTAAATATTGTTTAAGAGAAAAAAGGACTAAATATTATTTAAATACTTTAATATATGGATTGACCACATGTGTATCATGTGTTGTTGCATATAATGTGTGTAATCATTTTAATCAGATCAATAAATGGATGAAATTACCTATTAATGCAGTTGTTGCAGCAAGCGTTTCTATTATTTTGTTCGGATTAGCAACGTTTTGGACAAAAGAATTTAAAAATTCTATTCAGTTTGTAAAGAGTAATATTTTAAGAAAATAGGTGAAAAGATGTTAGAAATAAAGCAATTTAAAATGTGGTTGAGCAATGGTGATATTTCAGAAGAGGCATATAATTATTTAGCAGGAATATCTTCAAAAGAAATATTAGGTGTATCGGAAGTTGATGAATATAAAGAGAAAAAAATATCTATTACAATTTCAACATATAACCGTCCCAATACGCTTATTAGACTTATGGATAGTATAATTATGCAGGCTTATTCAAATTATGAGATAATCATTATTGACGATAAATCGACAGATGATACAGAGACAGTCATTAATAAATATATCGCTTCACATCCTAAGATAAAGATTGAATATTACATTAATGAGACGAATATGGGGGTAAGTGAGTCCAAGAAAAGAGGGTATGAGCTATGCCAAGGTGATATTATAATTTTTTCTGATGACGATGACTTTTTCATAGACCGTTTATATTTCAGAAAAATAAATAAAATATATACGGAGAATGAAGAATGTACTATGACAACAGCGAGTACGTTATATCATTATGAAAAAGATGATACATATTCAATAGCCAAGTTAAACTTTTTAGAGCCAATTGATAACAAAGAGTACTTGAAGGGATTTGCGTCAAAATACAGAAAACCATGCTCTATGTTTACACTTAGTTTAAATGCGAGAAAAATGAAAGAAATACATTATGAAAATCTAATGTGCTTTAATGATATGTCGTTGTATATGTATGGAGCTTTAGCAAAGGGAAACGTATACCCAATTGTAGAAGCAGTAGGTGTATATTCAGTGCAGGTTTTTAGCATGACCTCAGGAGTAAGCGCAATATATACAATCAATAATCTGGATGCCAAAATTGATATAGGGTTAAAGGCTCTGAAAAAGAATTATTTAAAAAAAGAAGAATATAAAACATGGAAATTTAATCAGTGTATGCCAACACTATTAAATTTTTTTAATGGAAATATAAAAAGTGGAAAAGATATTGTTTTAGTTAACCGTTGGATAATTCGTAATTTGAGTTTGAAATATGCATTAGTGGCTTATTTTAAAGAAATGAATGCGCGCTTCTTATATTATATTGGTAGGTATTGTAAATGAATAGAAAATATTGGATAGATATGCTGCGGGGGGCGGCAATAATATTAATAGTTATAGGGCACTTTTTTCAAGGGTATTCATTAACCTGTTATATATACATATTCCATGTCCCTTTGTTTTTTGTGATTTCGGGGTTGTGCTACAATAACAATAACTACGAATATGAAATAAAAGATTTTCTTTTTAAAAAGCTGAAGACGTTAATTATACCTTATTTTTCCTTTGGAGTGATAATTGTACCAATGGCTTTTATCTTAGAAAATGATCTTTCTATTCTAGGATTCATTAAAGTACTAGCATGGTATTTTATCCAAAGGCGCTATACAACAATGTGGTTTTTGACCACGCTATTCGGTGTAGAAATAACATTCTTTTTAATTCATAAAGCTAGTTTTGCCTGTAAATTGAGGGGGCATTGGAATGTTAAGCTGATGACGGTTTTTGTATCGATGGTACTTTCGGTAATATTCATCGCGTATGAGTCTTTTATTAATATTTCTATGCCTTGGAATATTGATTTGTCAATGGTATGTTTAGGTTTCTATTGTGTTGGATATATGCTACAATCCTCGGAAACGTATACTACAGAGTATTTAAATACTAGTAGATATTTATTTGTGGGCATAATAACATTTATACTAGGAATGTGGCTTGGGATTTATTCTCTTAATATGACATCAAAGCGTTTGGATTTATTTTATGGTCAGATGGGAATGCCAGTAATAGGAATCTTGGGAGCTGTTTTTTGCTGTATTGGATTGGTTTACGTATTTTGTAGTTTACATAGAATAAGATTTATTGAGAATATTGGATATCATACAATGACAATATTTGCACTGCATCAGATGCTCTTCAAGCAATTGTTTTTACGCGTGTTTCAGTTTCATGGTGGGATAATGTTGTTGGTTGCTAGTATTATTACAATAACCATATGTTTTTATATTGATGTTTGGGTATCAAAATCTTCGTTTAAATGGTTGGTAGGACGTGAGGAGAAATGCCTGTAACTACTGTGTACTACTTGTACAGATATTCGGACAAATAAAAATAATATCTCAATAATCTGAATCTTACCATCAGGAAAGGATCATCTAAATGCAAACAGAAACAATTGGAGTTTGCTTCATTGCTGCTATATTTGATGAAATGAGAGTATGAAACTTTTTCTGTAAAACAATGTTTAGAAGGTTCTTCTATGGTACAATAAATGTAAACGGTAGAATACGAGTACCTTTTTATTCACTTCAAGTTATGCCATAATCATACTCAACAAAATAACATAGTCAAAAAAGTTTAGTACTTAACTTTTTTAACTGACTATGATTTTCAATCATAAGCCCAAGGATATTGTGGCAGAAATATAAGTTCTGTCTGGAGCAATAAAAGGAGATGAACAGATGAAAAAAGTAATGCTCGTTTTTGGAACAAGACCAGAGGCAATCAAAATGTGTCCACTGGTAAAAGAACTAAAGACAAGAAAAAATATAAAAACAGTAGTATGTGTTACTGGGCAGCATCGACAGATGCTGGATCAGGTATTGGAAGTATTTGAGATTGTTCCTGATTATGACTTGTCCATTATGAAAGAGAAACAGACATTGTTTGATATCACGACAAACATATTGAACAAGATCAAAGAGGTGCTGGAAAAAGAAAAACCGGATGTTGTATTAGTTCATGGAGATACCTCTACTACGTTTGTAACAGCACTGGCTTGTTTTTACCTGCAAATTCCGATAGGACATGTGGAAGCTGGACTGCGGACATATGATATTTTCAGTCCTTATCCAGAGGAATTTAACCGTCAGGCAGTATCCATTATTTCGCAGTACAATTTTGCTCCTACGATAAAAGCCAAAGAAAACCTTATCAATGAGGGAAAACCAGAAGATAAAATCTGGGTTACCGGCAATACAGTCATTGATGCGTTGAAAACAACAGTAACAGAAGAATACACTCATCCGGAATTGGAATGGGCAAATGGAAGCAAACTTATATTTATTACAGCTCATCGAAGAGAAAATCTGGGAGAACCAATGCATCATATGTTCCGGGCAATCAGACGAGTATTGGAAGGGCATCCGGATGTGAAAGCGTTATATCCGATTCATATGAACCCGATTGTTCGTCAGGCAGCGGATGAAGAATTTAGAGGAATGGACAGAATTCATATTATTGATCCGGTTGAAGTATTTGACTGCCACAATTTAATGGCCCGTTCCTATTTGATACTGACGGATTCCGGTGGAATCCAGGAAGAAGCGCCATCACTTGGAAAACCGGTTCTGGTTATGAGAGATACAACAGAAAGACCAGAAGGGATAAAAGCAGGAACCTTAAAACTTGTAGGAACAAAGGAAGAAACTATTTATCAAACTTTAGAGGAACTGTTAGAAAATAACGAGGAGTATGAAAAAATGGCCAGAGCAAACAATCCTTATGGCGATGGGAATGCATGTAAAAGGATTGCTGATGTTTTGGAAGCAGAAGAATAAAAGAAAGAACTAAAATGGATAAATATCAGACAGAATTTTTACGGGTGTTAGCAGAATATGCAAATGGAAAAAAATCGTCAGCAGTGTCTGTGACAGAAGAAAGAGATTTTTTGAACTATGTTCAGACTCATCAGGTTGCGGGGATTTTTTATAAGCAGACGGGAATGCAGTGTTTTAAATCATCCTATATTGCACAATTATGTATGGGAAGAAATCGGGAAATACTTTTACAGGAAATTAATGAAGCATTGCAGGGAGAAGAATATTTTGTTGTTAAGGGAACTGCGGTTGCAGGATATTATCCAGATCCAATGTTAAGGTCAATGGGAGATATAGATCTTGTCATTCATGAGGATAGGCAGGAAATAATCCATCTGAAATTGATTCAGAACGGATTTAAGCTGGTTTGCCATGAAAATATGGAACGAGTATATAAAAAGTATGATATGGAAATAGAGGTGCATAGCAAACTTATATATGATGAAGTATTTGATACCAGGCAACTAAAGTGTTTTTTTAATAATTGTTGGATGTTTTATGATGGAGTCCATTTGGATGAAAACTTTCATTTTCTCTATTTATTTGTCCATCTGAGAAAGCATATGTTTTTGGAAGGTGCCGGGTTCCGGCAGTTTATGGATATTGTTTTTATGATGAAAAATGCTAAAATAGACTGGAAATGGATTGAGGACAATGCAAGAAAAGTTAATTTATGGGCATTTATAAAAAAGGTATTGGCTTTCAATGAAAGATGGTTTCAGATTCAAAGCCCTGTAGAAACTTCAAATATTGAAGAAGATTTTTATGAAACAGCAACGGAAATTATTTTTAAAAATGGTGTTTTTGGTTTTACCAATCCGGACAGTGAGGTTAATGAATCTGTTAATCTCATAGTGAGTTCAGGAGACAGAGCTGTAATGCTTAAAAATCTAAGAAAATCGCTGTTTTTACCGTATAAGACAATGGTAAAAATGAAAGAGTATGGCTTTTTAGAGAACAGACCATATTTACTTCCGGTTGCATGGATATACAGATTTTTTATCAAAATAGGACATGGAAAGAGGGTAATGAATAAATACCTGGTACCAGACAAAATTCTACGTTCAAGACAAAATTTTCTTGAAAAGTGGGGACTATAAAAATAATAAGGAAGAAGTTATAGATTTATAACTATGAGGAAAAAAAGAATGGCTCTCATGTCATTGATTATAACAGTTATTTTGTTGCTGTGTGGATATGCTGCATTGATACAGTCTGTAAATACAATAACCAGACGGTCTTATTATTCTCAAAATAATATGCTGATGATAGATGTTGTTGTAGGCATTATGTATCTGTTAGTGTGCGGCGTTATCGGGCTTTTGTACATTTACAGTGGATACGATATGTTTATTATCTATGCAACACTTACCCTTGTGGTATTCGCTGTTTTAATATTTTTCATAAGATTTTGCTGGCTGAACAGGGAAGGAATCAAGAAAATAAACATCATCCTTTTCTTGGTTTATTTTGGATTTGTTCTGTATCTTACGGTATTTATGCGAATCGGAGGAGGAGACAACAGTATTGTTACCACACCTTTTGATGATCTTACTGAGGCAATCAAAACCGGAAATATAGAATTAGTGGAACATATGGCATTAAATGTGCTGATGTTTATTCCGTTTGGATATCTGATTCCGTCAATGAATCCGGAAAAACTTAGGAAATGCTCTTTTGTATTCTGGGGCGGTTTGATGTGCAGTACAGTAATTGAAGGTGTACAGATGGTGTTCGGTCTTGGGCAGAGTGACATAGATGATATTATAGCTAACACAATAGGAGCAGTTATCGGGTATATCGTTATCAGAGGAATCTGGCAGATTCAGAAAAACTGGAAGGTATAAAAATATGGATTTTTACAGAACAGGTCCGGTTGTTATAGAAGCAGCATGGTTACCGCAGTCGTATCAAGTATTTAAAACAGATAAAAATGGAATTTTGGAGCAGGAATTTAATGATCGAATAATTGTCCGGGAAAGTATTGTTCCGGTTGTGCAGGAAGATGGATGTTTATTATCCGAACATGCACATATGAGGATTTGGAAAGAAAAAGATGGCTATTGGCTCATGGAAGATTACGCACACAGAGGGGGGATCAAAGTATCTCCTGATTACAAAAACGTGCAGATGTGGGTGAGAGAATCAGAGAGTAGGGAAGATATTATAACGCCGCTGATCCAGCTCGTCGTAGAGTGCCGGATGATTTTTATGGGAATTGGAATATTACATGCGGCATGTGTAGAAAAGAATGGAAAAGCATTTGCATTTACCGGGCCTTCAGGAGCCGGTAAATCTACAAAGGCATCTAAGTGGGTAGAAGAGCTGCAGGCAACCTGGATATCAGGAGACAGGCCAGCAATAAATATACATGAAAAACTTGTATATGGGGTTCCATGGGATGGAAAAGAACAGATTTTTGTAAACAAGGAATATCCGCTGCAGTGTATATTGGAAGTGCGAAAAGCCACCAGAACAAGATTGCGAAAGCTGTCACAGAAACAGGTATATGAATTGATGGTTCATCAGTTGATGATTCCGTTATGGGATATATTTCTGACAAAAAAATCATTTGAGATTATAAAACAGATTGCAGAAACAGTACCGGTATATCGACTTTTTGCAGATAAAACAGGAGAAGCAGCATTAGAAACGTATCATAAATTATGTTCGAATGACTTGTTGAAAGAAAAAATACTTAAAAAGGAGCAGACAGATATGAAGTTAAAGTCTAATTTTGAAATTACAGAGATTGCAGGAGAATATATGGCAATTCCTACAGGAGAGAACATTGCTACATTTAACGGAGCAGTTGTGCTGAATGAAGTATCCGCATTTTTATTAAAACATTTGGAAGAGCCAACGGAGAAAGAAGAACTGTTGAATTTATTGCTTGATGAGTATGATGTGGAAAAGGAACGTGCAGAGAAAGATCTGGAATTGATTTTAAAAAAATTTATGGATTTGGGACTGATTGAATAGTGCGAACGGTAGAGATTTCAGTAGAAGACTGGGTAAAAATAGTTGAACAAGGATATGCGGTAGTTGTGACAATTTTTCTGCAGGGAAGTAGTATGGAACCATTGATCAGAAGTGAAAAAGACAGCATCACGATTATTCCGCGAAAGCATAAGAAATTGCAAGTAGGGGATGTAGTGCTATTTAGAAGAGCCATGAATGATTATGTTGTTCACAGAATTTACAAAGTAGAGGATGGAATGGTTCAGACGTGGGGGGATAATTGTCGATTTCCCGATGCTCCGGTTGCAGATGATGCGGTAATCGGTATTGTAGATTCTGTAAATAAGAATGGAAAAAAAATTCGACTAACTACGGAAAGGCAAAGGCAAGAGGGAATTAAATGGATGAACAGTAAAGTTCGCAAAAAAATATGGAAAGGATATTGGGGGATTTGTAATACAATCAAAAAATTACTGAGAAGAATGAAAATTAGTATAAGTTGAGGTGGACAGATGGATCAGGCGAAAGAGACTCCACAAAATTTAATTGAATTATTGAGAGATTTAAGATTAGAAAATATTCCAGAAGAGATGCACAAAATATACATAGACAATTATTTTGAGAATCATGCAAGGAAAAAAGGTATTCCATTGAAGGGACAATTTGAACTGACACCATTTTGTAATCTGGATTGTAAGATGTGCTATGTACATCTGAATAAAGAGCAAATGGAAAATAAGCAGTTGTTAGATCCGGAACAATGGGAAACGCTGATGAAACAGGCAATTGATTCCGGAATGAGAAAAGCTGTTTTAACAGGTGGAGAGTGTCTTACTTATCCAGGATTTGAAAAATTGTACTTATATTTGCAGTCCAGAGGAATTGAAGTTCAGGTATATACAAATGGAATACTGTTGACAAAGAAAAAAATTGAGTTTTTTAAGAAAAATTTACCAGCGAGAATTCAAATTAGTGTATATGGCAGTGATGAAAGTGGTTATGAAAAGGTGACAGGACATCAAGTTTATCGTACGGTGATAAATAACATAGAACTTGCGGAACAAGCGGATTTGCCGATTCAGATAGCTATTACACCGAATATTTATATGGGAAAAGATGCGGAAAAAATTATTGAGTATATGTCAGAAAAAAAGATTCCGTATCAAATAAATAATACTATTTTTGAACCAAGAACAGAAACTGGACGTAATGGAGCTGGAAAGCTGGATATAGATACTGATGAATATATTCGATTGTTTCAGATGCAGGCGCAGCTATCCGGGGAAAAACTGTTAAAAGTAAAAGAAGAAAAATTACCGGAATTGCCTAAAAACATGGGAATGAAAAAAGGAATTCGGTGTGCCGCAGGAAAAAGCAGCTTCTATATCAATTGGGAAGGAATCATGTCTGGTTGTGATATGTTGAATGATAGAAAAGAAGAACCCTTAAGAACAGGATTTCAGGAAGCCTGGGATATGATTCATAAAGCTGCATTAGAGTATCCAGTAGCGTTGCAATGTGAGATATGTGAATATAGCAAAGGCTGTATATGCTGTCCGGCGGTACATCAGCAAAATGGAGAAATGAAGGGAAAATGCAGTCCGGTTGTGTGTGAAAGAACAAGGAAGTTTGCAGCAGAAGGATTGATCAAATTAGAGTAATCTATGGATGTTTACATTTACTTATAATAAGTAAGTGTTTACATAAATAAAAAATGACAGATGGAGGTGAGAACATGAAAAAAAAATATGATACGCCTGTGGCAGAAAAAGTAAGTTTCAACTACAAAGAACAGGTGGTTGCATCAGGTTGCTATTGGGCAGGACAAACCGTACGTGCGTTTCAGGGATGCACAGAGTCTCATGTAGGAGCTATGAATAAATAATATCTGTCCGGAAAAGGGGGAGCATCCCCCTTTTCTGTAAAAAATACTTTGTCAGGTGTAAACCATGAATATAGATCAATTAAAGAATATATTGAAAAAACAGACTGCGAGAGCAATTTTAAAATGGTCAAAACCACAGCGTCTGAATATTTTCATAATGTGTATGTTGAATGTGATTTTAGCAGGAATTGGCCTGGGAACCACGTTAGCAACAAAAGGAATTATAGATGGAGCAACAGCTCATAATAGAGAGGAAGTACAATATTATGCACTGGCTTTAGTTTTATGTGTAATCATTTCAAGAGGAAGTTATCTGTTATTGGGATTGATGAATGTAAAAACTGGAAACATCCTCTTAAAAAACATGAGGAGTATGTTTTTGCACAAACTTTTAAAGAAACAATATGAATCTTTAGACGGAGTGCATAGCGGAGAACTTGTAAATAGGATGTTTTCTGATATTACGATTGTGAAAGACGGAGTAATGGAAATACCAGCGGATCTTGCACATATGACAGTTGGTTTTATTGGAGCGTCCCTGATTTTAATTTCCATCGACTGGAAACTCATAGTTTTGATTGCAGTGGGGAGTTTATTGGGACTTGCTCTTATTATAATCTTTCGCAAACCATTAAAAAACAGGCATCGGAAGGTACAGGAGGCGGAAGGAAAACTTCATTCTGTATTGCAGGAAGCATTGGAAAATATTCGCCTGATTAAGGCATCTGGATTAGAAAAAAAGATAGAGCAGCAGACAGAGGAAAAACAGAAGCGGTTTTTTTATGCTCAGTTAAATAAAGGATATTTTTCGGTTTATATGGGAAACGGTATTAACATGGCTTTTCAGACAAGCTGGCTGATTTGTATGCTATGGGGATGCTATGGACTTTATACAAAAAATCTTACATATGGAATGCTGGCGGCTCTGATTCAGTTAATCGGTCAGATACAGGGACCGATAGCTGATGCGGCAGGAATGGTATCAAGAATATATGGGATGCTTAGTTCAGCAGAAAGGCTGGAAGAAATTCTTGACCTACCTGAAGAAGCAGAAATTGTAGAACAGCTTGGTGAAGACGAGAAGTTGATGGCAATACAGCTACAGGACTTGACATTTTCTTATAAATCGGATGGGGCTGTCGTGCTACATGATTTGAACTTGAACATTGAGGCAGGAGATTTTGTTGCGGTAACAGGAGCCTCGGGCAGTGGAAAAAGCACGTTGTTTCAACTTTTACTTGGCATATATAAACCGGATGCAGGTAGTGTTAATTATTTATTTAAAACAAAAAGCGGTGAAGTAAGAAGGAAAACTGCTACAAGAAATACTAGAAAATTATTTGCGTATGTGCCACAGGGGAATACTCTGTTTTCAGGCACCCTGCGTGAGAATCTGCTGATGTTTAATGAAAATGTATCTGAGGAAGAAATGAAAAATGCCGTGAAAACAGCCTGTATTGACCATTTGATCGACCAGCTTGAGGATGGGCTTGATACACTTCTTGGAGAAAGAGGAGTGGGCTTGTCAGAAGGACAGGCGCAGAGAGTGGCTGTGGCAAGAGCACTTTTATCTCATGCACCTATTCTTCTGCTGGATGAAAGCACCAGTGCGCTGGATGAAGAAACAGAAGCCCGGCTTTTGTCCAATATCAGTCAGCTAAAGAACAAAACCTGTCTGATCGTAACTCACAGAAAGGCTGCTCTTGCTATTTGTGATTATGAGCTGCATATTGAAAATGGCAAGGTGTTGAGGCGTAGTATAAAATAATTTGATGAAGGATTGTGGGAGCAGCGTAGCTGCGGAACAATCCGTGGTATCGAGTTAGTGTCAAAAGACCTTTTGACACTAACATCATTTTTACTCAAAAAAAGGAAAGAAAGAGGAATCCCCATGCTGGAATTTTCATACATGTCCCTGATTATCACCGCAATTCTTCTGATCTGCGGTTATCTGGCTATCCGGTTTGTATGGCAGTTCCAGAAGAACTGGAAGCTTTGAGAAAGGCCGTCCCATTATTTTCCGGGAGCAGAAATAATCGCTGTCAGGCAATGGGAAACAGCACGAAAGGGGATATAGTCATAAAATGAGTGGATCTACTTCTCCCAAAAAGAAAAAAATAACCAATACACAGCTGAAAAGTTTCCTGTTTTCTTACAATACTTCAGGTTCAGAACTGGCGAAACTGGAAGCCGACATAAAAGAACAAAACAACCATACCCTGAAAGTGGTATCGCCTATCAGTGCTGTTCTGTTTCTCCTTATGACCCTGCTGGCATTTTTTTTAAAAAGCTGGGGCGAAGAATGGGTGCCTTATCTGGTAGCAATGGTAGAGATGTTGTTGATCGCTGTGTATGAGTGGGTATTTATCCGGATATTTCCAAAAATACAGACTGTGGTTATGTATCTGTTCCTGACCAGTATTAACCTGTTTGCAATCTGGCTTGGAACTTACGGCTCCCCTGGTGAGCTGGCGGTGATTTATCTCGTTATGCTACTGGGACAGTCTATTTTGCTTATTGACCTTCCGGTCCGGATTGTGGGATTCCAGCTGGCTTCCATGATTTTGTTTTCCGTATGCGCCGTTATCTTCAAAAAGGATACCATTTTGATTACGGATCTGATTGATACCTGGTGTATCGGAATTCTTTCCCTGGGCACAGGCAATTATATGATAAGCAGTACCGTGAAACGTATCCTTACGGAATACAAGCTGGAAAATCTGGGAATCATTGACCAGCTTACCGGCTTAAGAAACCGAAACTGCTACGAGCAGGAACTGGGAAAATATCCTCATAAGGCAAAGTTTTCCCTGGGTTGTGTTTTTATGGATGTGAATGGTCTCCATGCCTTAAATGACAAAGAAGGGCATGATGCAGGTGACCGGATGCTGCAGTTTATGGCCTACGGTTTTCAGAAAGCATTTGGAGAAAAGAGCAGCTACCGCATTGGTGGAGATGAATTTGTGGCGGTAACGGTTGACATGGGTGTGGACGAGGTCAATGACAAGATTCATATGTTGAGAAGCGCATTTACCCAGAGAGATTATCATGCTGCAATCGGTTATTCTTTTACCGGTGTTTCCAGAAGACATGCAGAAAGTGTGGATATTCTGAATCTGATTAAATCCGCAGAGGAAAAAATGTATCTGGAAAAAGAAGAATACTACAGAACCAAAGGTCTGGATGTAAGAAGCCAGAGAGATGCGGCTATGATTTTGAAAGAGAAGACCAGGACACTGGCATTTATCGAAGCGGATGATCTTACAGGACTTTATACCAAACAGGCGTTTTTCCATCATGCACAAATCCTTCTTAGGCGTAATCCGGATATCCGATATAGTCTGATTATGTTTGATATTGATAATTTCAAATATGTAAACGAGCGTTATGGGGAAATGACAGGTGACCGGATCCTGCGGAAAATCGGAAATCAGATTAAGACGGGTAAGAAGCCAGATACCCTTGCAGGAAGGTATAGCGGCGATAATTTTGTAATTCTTGTGGAACAGGGTAAGCAAAATACAGAAGACATGATTTCTTATTACAGCAGTGTGGTAATGAAAGCTCTAGATATTCAGAAGGTTGCCCTGAAATTTGGCATTTATGATGATGTGGAACATAATGTTCCGGTATCTGTTTTGTGCGACAGGGTCAAGATGGCCCTTCGCCGCAATAAACAGTATTATGGAACTGCCATAGCCCGATATGACAAAGCTTTTCGGGAGAAAATAGACTGGGAGAATAAGCTGGAGCAATCCATGGAGACTGCAGTAAAAGAGAACCAGTTTCAGGTTTATTACCAGCCCAAACATGACGCGAAGAGCGGCAGGCTGATCGGTGCGGAGGCACTTGTACGCTGGGTTCATCCGGAGCTTGGCTTTATCTCCCCGGGGGACTTTATTCCTCTTTTTGAAAGAAACGGATTTATTACAGAAGCAGATTATTATGTGTGGGAAAATGTATGCCGTGATCTGAGGGCATGGATGGATGCCGGAATGAATGTGGTTCCGGTTTCTGTAAATGGCTCCAAACTGGATTTTGCAGCGAAAGATTATGCGGAACGTCTCCATAAGCCGGTTGATGCTTACCATGTTCCGAAGCAATATCTGCATATAGAAGTAACGGAGTCCCTTGTTTCCGAAAATATCGATGAACTGGAGAAACTTCTGGAAAAGCTTCGGGCGGAAGGTTTTCAGATCGAGATGGATGATTTCGGAAAAGGCTATAGTTCTTTAAATACATTGGGAACTCTGCCTCTGGATGTGGTAAAGCTTGACATGTCTTTTATCAGCCAGATCAGAAATGAGCGAAAGTTAAGAATTCTGGCTGCCGTGATCAGCCTTGCGAAAAATCTGAAACTACATACAGTGGCGGAAGGCGTGGAGACAGAAGAGCAGCTGAAAGTCCTTAAGGAACTGGGGTGTGATGCCATACAAGGGTATTATTTTTCCAAGCCGCTGCCCAAAGAGCAGTTTACAGAGTATTTGAATACGCATACCAAATGACAGGATCTGTTTGAACACCCCTAACTTCCAAAAATGAGTAGCCTAATGAAAATAAAATTAATACGATAAGAAGAATAGAAGCCCACTGGCGTACCGTATTTCCAGAACGCTGAGCAAGGATGAAAGGAGGCTCTATGAGTGATAGTGTATCATTTTCGGTGCTGACAGCAGACGTTATCAGTTTATTGCTGCTTAGCACTCTGTATTTAAGTAACAGGCAGAAGATGGGGCATGGCAAAGATATGCAATATATTCTGCAAATGATAGGAATTACAGCAATATCCAATGTTGCTGACTGTGGCGTTTATTATATTGACGGAAATGTCAATCTCTTTGTAGAAATTGTAATGTTTCTGAGTGGCACATGGCTCTTTCTGGGGAATGTGCTGATTGGATATACATGGGCAAAGTTCTTAATGGCTCACATGAATATTCCATTTTCGGACAAGCGTAAGAAGGTATATCACGCAATTGGACTTGTTGCATGTATACTGTTGATTATCAATATTTTTTATCCATTGGTATTTACCCAGGAAGATGGTATATATCAGAGAGGACCGGCATACAGCATTTTCCTGATTTTCGCAGTTTTTTATATCGCGGATAGTTTGTTGTTATACGGTAGACGTGTAAAAAAAATCAATGCATTTAAATTGTTTCCAGTACGGTCATTTCTGATGCCAATCATAGCAGGAATTGCTATACAGGTAGTTTTTATTGAAATTGCCCTTACATGGACATCCATTGCGATTGCAATTGCTGGAGTTATGACAGCACTGAAAGATGAAACTATTTTTCTGGATTATCTCACAGGATTGTATAATCGTGCATATCTGGAGTTCTTACAAAGACAGGCTTGCAAGAAAAAGAGCACCTGGATTTCCGGTATTATGATTGACTTGAATAGTTTTAAACAGATTAACGATAACTATGGTCATTCAGAGGGGGATCGCGTATTGGTGACTGTAGCTAACCTACTTGAAAAATCATTCAGTGAATATGGAGTTGTAACAAGATATGCAGGAGATGAATTTGTTGTAATCCTAAATACGACAGATGAAACACTTATCAAAAAGATAATTGCAGTTGTTAAAAACAACTTTGAGGAAGAAAACAAAAAGAATAACCGACCGTATCAGCTATCAGCATCTATGGGATATGGAATTGTGGATTTAAGCAATGAAACGATTGATGATTTTATGAATCGAATTGATAATGAGATGTATCAGGATAAAATGGCATATTACAAGATGAATGATCGGAGACGAAAATAAAAAAGGATGAATAGTTGCCCTCTGGCGGACTGAGTAATTGTTACTTGGTTCGCTGGTGGTTTTTTGTCATATTGGACTGCTATGGGAGAAATCTGTATTGCTAAAGATTTTGAAAGTCTGTATAATGGCAAACATACAATAGAAACATGCATAGTAAAAAAACATTCAGAGATTTTTCGTTGTATGTTGTATAATGTTTTTGTTGTACAGGATCACTTTCCTTTGTAATGTTGTGGGCAAACTCATTATACACCAGAAAGTCCTGTACGATATTTTTTATGAAAAAAAGTTGTAAAGTGGTGTAAAGGAAGAAAATATACTAATAGTATTCTGCGCATACTTCAGCATAAGCACGTAGTCTATGGATATGATTTTGTATTCTAATTTCTGTGTTATACGGCCAGATTGCAGCTCGTCCAATATCGCCGCCCTCACACACAAGTAAGTCACCTTTAATAGCTGTATATTTTTCAATTTCGGATTCAGAAAAATACATTTCTTTAAGAGAATCCACTTCAAATCTGTTCCAATAAAGATTCGATGTTGTAATATATGTTAGTAATTCACCTGAACGATTAGAAGAGTTCAACGCCTTGCCAGTATTGTGTTGAAAGATTTCACCTAACCGTACCCATTCCCAACTCTCCGGAATCTCAAATGGCACTTCATCCGCAATGCAAACCGGCTCGTTTTTCCCAATCTTCTCATAAGGCAAATTATTGATACCTAATAAAGCAATATATGCTATACTGAGAATAGTTGTAATTCATTATAAGTATCAGATAAACAGTTAAGACAGGAGGCTTATACCATGGAACGAGTAGTAAATTTTTTAAAAGAAGCGGAGACATATTATTTGGCAACAGTGGAAGGAGATCAGCCAAGGGTACGACCTTTTGGAACAGCACATATTTTTGAAGGAAAATTGTATATTCAGACCGGAAAGGTGAAGAATGTTTCAAAACAGATTCATGCAAATCCAAAGGTGGAAATCTGTGCATTTAAGAATGGAGAGTGGCTTCGTGTAGCAGGCGAACTTGTAGAAGATGATAGAAGAGAAGCAAGACAGTCTATGCTTGATGCTTACCCATCTTTAAAGAACATGTACTCAGCAGATGATGGAAATACAGAGGTATTCTATTTTAAGAATGCGATAGCTACATTTTCATCATTTACACATGAACCGGAAGAAGTGAAGTTCTAAGGATAACATAAGATGGCGAAAAGTAAGAAGACAAAAATACATAAAAAGATAGATGGTCAGCTTTTACAGATGAACAAGAAGTTTAGTAATCTCAAGGTGAAACAGAAGGATAAGATTACAGGCTGGGTGTATGAAGAATACAAAAAGTATGTAACAGAACATGATAAAACACCTGATTCGCTGGCAGATGAACAGATTGTTGAAGCTGTACTTGATAAGATAAATGAGGCACAAATCTGGATACCAGATGGAGAAATATACGATTATTATCGAAGAAAGAAACAACAACTTCAAAAGAGGCTGGATAATGAAAAGGTGATTAAGTTTAAATCTTATATCAGCTTTTATAAAAGTATTGTTGATCAGGACAGGGCATCCATTGTTATATGCAATCTTAATCATGAGATTATTTACATGAATCCGGCAGCTGTTATCAGTTATGCGAAGCGAGGTGGCGATAAACTTGTTGGAAGAAGTTTATTAGATTGTCATAATCCGGAATCAAGAGATAAAATACAGCAGATAGAGGACTGGTTTGCAGTAGATGAAAGCCATAATATCGTTTATACTTTTCACAATGAGAAACAGAATAAAGATGTTTATATGGTGGCACTCAGAGATGATGGGAAGTTGATAGGATATTATGAGAAACATGAATATCGAAATACTGAGACTATGAAACAATACGATTTGTGGTGATGACATGACGAAGGATGAATGGTACAAGCAGTTTTTTAAAATAGCAAGACTTTCTTTCCTGTCATTTGGTGCAAGTGTTATAGGGTAGAGTAAGAAAATAAATTAGATGGAAAAAGAAGAGGTACCGTTAAGTAGGCACCTCTTCTTTTTAAAGAGTTGGCTCTTTTCCTGATATAGGTATTTGCATCTCTGGAGCAGCAAGTAGTGCTGTGAAATTCTGTCTAATGATATCTAGTGTCTTCTGCTTTTTCTGCAATTCCTGCTTTTCCCGGACAGTAGCAATCTGTTCAGATTCAAGATTTTCTATCCTCTTTTGGATTTTATTAGAGCTTGGAATTTTGGTAACACCGAGATCCTGAAGCTCTTTTTTTAGTGAATCGTGGAGTTGGTATTCTGCCTGATGCTTGCTGCGGTAGGTTTTTGGATTTTTAGAAGATTTGCAATCTTCAATCACTTTACGGCAAAGCCGGTAAGAATCACAGTGCTTTTGAATGATTTTCTGTGTGCTTAGTTCACTGTAAATTTGTGTTATTCTCTGATCAGCTGCTTTAACAGAAGCATCAACATCAGAAACATGCTGCCTGAAATCCTCATAATTCAGTAGGTTATTTTCTGAAAGATAGTTGAAGGTGCGGGCTGCCTCTTTTAGATTATTGAGTTTTGCCCAATGTTCAAATCCTTCTCGATTGCCAGTCGTTACATACGTGGAGATATTGATATACAGGCGAGCTTCTCTGGACAGATGTTTTGGAGTTTTCACTTTGCTACGATTTTTAGCTAAGCGGATGCGGACGTTTTCTTCCGTATAATAACTTCCCAGAGATTTCATATAAGTGAAATTTTTTTGTTCCGGTGCACGGAAAGAAAGATGCTTTCCCTGCCGGACTTCATATCCAGCTAACTGCATTTTTTGTAGAAATTCCTCATAGTTGATGGAAGTCCAGATTGCTTTATCAACTGCAACACGTAGCTTGGCTTTCCAACTGGTGCCACGATGATATTCCATGTTCTCTTTATAGCTTTTTCCTTTTTCTCCGGTTGGCATACTGGTGGCAAGTCCATTTTCCAGGCAGATACGATTACTGATTCTGCAGAGTTTATGGTAGCTCCGCTTATTGGAAACATACTTGTGATGATCAACAAAGCTTGCAGCGTTGAAGATGATATGGTTATGAATGTGCTTTTTATCAACATGGGTACTGATCACGTATTCATATTTTCCTTTCAGTACTTCGGCTGCAAATTGCTGTCCTAAGCGATGGGCAGTTTCGGCATCAACTTCTCCAGGTTTAAATGACTGGATCAGATGAAATGCCAGGTTATCACCTTTGTCCATTCCAT
>Ga0129310_1000583_pt1 | contig 42001 bp, 40 predicted proteins | sample Go1ome_2_FD_94433 | JGI IMG/M metagenome (GOLD analysis project Ga0129310, IMG submission 94433) | Western lowland gorrila individual fecal microbial communities from Wisconsin, USA - Go1022A metagenome | ecosystem: Host-associated > Mammals > Digestive system > Large intestine > Fecal | place... | reverse complement strand
GCTGCTTGTTTCTTCGACAAGGTAAAGATCACCGCCATAGCTTCCTGCCGCAACTTCGATGGTTACCGGATAGCTTTCGACTTCGCCGAGCGCAATTTCTTTCGGCTTTTTCCTATCTAAGCTCGCAATGCTTGCGTCGAAATGTTCATACTTCTTGATTTCTTTTTCCATGAAGTCGTAAATATCTTTCGCATTACTATTTGAGCAGCCATAGTAATGTGTCTTTGGAATCTTCTTGGTTCTCGGGCCTTCAAAGTAGCTTTGATAGTACAGACCATTTGCCTTCAATGTGAAATTCTTATCCTCACGCATCATCTGTCCGCACTCCCAAATGAGTGCCTGTGACGCTGCAATCCATGCATTCATGCTGCCGCTGCCTTTGTAGCCAAGGTCGCGAAGTTCTTTCATGGTGGAGCCGGTAACCGGCGCAAACATCATGATCTTTTGCATGTTATCAATGATTTGTTTGTTCTCGCCATCGTAGGCATTCGCATAATAGGATTCCTTTCGATTTACCGCTTTCAACTTGTCGGAGCGCTGCACGACTCCATGCTCCACGCAGTAAACGAGGATTTCTTTCTTTCCTGTGTCAATTTCAAACTTATGGATTTTTCCACCATCCCCATACTCTACACAAGCTCCAACATCCAAGTATGCTTGGCGTGGGCTGCTCATTTTTGAGTTATATCGTGCGACATGAATTTCAACCGTCTTTCCTGACAATTTGTTTCCGGTATCCGACTGTTTGAGTGTGCCGGAATAGCTTGCCGCAAATGCAGTATTGTCATATCCTAAAAGTGTAGAAAAAGGCATATAGGTGAAAAAGACCGCGATGGCAAGAAAAAGCGCAAAAATCTTATGGCTTACTTTTTTCCTCATAGGTTTTCTCTCCTTTTTACAAAACAAATGAAAAAAGACAGCGTGTTGCTGCCTTGCTAATAATGAATTCTTCTTTGGAGATCCGCTTGGCTTTCCTCTTATCCTCGTAATTGTTTTCTTTTGATAAAGCATTTTTCCTCTCTTTCCACGAAAAAAGACACTATGTTAGCCATAATGTCTTTTTGTTTTCCGTTGTAGTTATTTCAATATCCAAACTAAAAAATAGATGTCCGTTTCGTCTTGCGGTCCACCAAGTCCCATCGGTGAGCCTTTTCTCATTTTACGAATGAACATATATCCATTGCCACCGAATTCATCATAAGTGAAGCCGTCAATATATGAAGTATAGGATTCCGTTAATAAGGCAATGACCGCTTCCGGAGTTGCATAGCGTGAAAACCAAGTTCTCTGTGAGCCTGTAATGTGGTAGCTACCGCCCTCTGGCTTAGAACCCGGATATTCGCCTGTCGCTTCATCCCATGCACCGTCTCGTCTATCCTCAACTACGAAGTTTGGATAATTCTTCTGTGCCCAAGCTTTCACATTTTTCTGTACGGATTCAAAGATATAGTCGATATTTTCTGCTGTGATTTTTTCCTTTGCAGTCTGTTCCGTAGACCACTTGCCATAGACTTTCTTGCCGTTTACTGTCTTATATGCTCTTACTCTAAACTTATATACAGTATCATCTTGCCACACGGCAATCTCCGCACGAGTTTTCGAATAGAACTTCTTCATAAACTGATTCAAGGTGTACTTTTCCTGCACATAATCGCCGTTTTTGTCGAAGTGTCCGCCTCTCCAAATATATCCTTTTTTTCGGTTATTTTTTGCATTCTGCTTCAGCTCTGCCTTTGCCTCTTTCAGTCCTTTTTCATAAGTATAAAAATAGCAACGCTTACTGCTTCCTTCTTCAACAAAATTTCCATCTTTGTCATAGTAGTAGTTTTTCCAGCCGCTCCACTTTCCGTTTCTCTTATAGTTAATTTGTGGTTCGTATCCGGTAGCACCCTTTACTGCTGTCCAATCAATCGTGAATCCATGTGTATCTCGCGCATCCTCTGTTGTAATATTCTTCACAGAGTAGTATGGTTGGAATCCGCAGCCCACATAGGTAATCTGCGGCGTACCCACTGTGACTTTTTTTGTGGTTTTCGTTACCGCCGAGGCGAAGCTGACCGAGGTCAGTGCGACAGTGAGTGCTAATATCGTACAAATGAATTTCTTTTTCATTTTTCCTATCGTTTCCGGTTGCATTAATTCTTCCTCCTATCGTTCAAATTCCTTTTCCCTTTTTCGCTGAAGCCGTGCTGCTTCCTTGTAAATTCCTTGCTCCAGTGCCTCAAAGTCGCTGATTCCCTTTTTATCAGCGACTCGGCGCATACCTGCAGCAAGTCTCGAAATAAGTTTATCAGATTTCACAAAAGAGTCAACTGCAAGTCCATAGGTTTCAAAAAAATACTTACGCTTTTCAGGAATATCCTGTATTTCTGTCAAAACATCACTTACATAGCGCACATCCCGAAGATGTTCCTGTTCCATAAAAGCCCTTGCTAGTTCTTCGTCTGTTAAAGCAAGCTCCACTTCATGACCATTGATTTTGCGCCTTAGTTTAAAAGAAGAATAAATATCTTTTTCATTTTGTAGAAGTTCAATCTCCGGTTCATCTTCTACTTCTAATTTAGCAATCACATCTTCGCATTTTTCAAAAAGATGTCCATACCCATTATTCCGCATGCTAATGTAGCCTTTCGATGAGCATATGATATGGTCAACAACTCCTATTTTCATCAGTCTTCCGCACATGACAAGGCACTCTGTCGTTGAAATATCTTCTTTGCTTGCGGTCAGACTGCCACTCGGATGATTATGTAAGAGCATAATCGCAGAAGCTGAACTCAGTATCGCGCTTTTGAAGACCTCTCTTGGATGTACCAGTGTACTGTTTACCTCCCCTATGCTCGTAATGCTGGCACTGAGCACTTGACCTTTTGTATTTATATGCAGCACGCAGAAAACTTCCCGGTCAAAAGTCCCCAATTCCCTTTGCATGATTTCCAATACATCTTCCGGCTTTTTAATTTCTTTTTCGCTATATAACTTCCGCTCGGATACCAGTCTGACTCCTACCATATTAAATTCTTGTTTACTCATGGCTTTCGCTAAATCTTACTAAAAGCTGTTCGCCAAGCTTTAGCGTGCTTAATGCAAAGTGAAGGTCTTTACTGTCGACTTCTCTGATATCTTCTTTTGGTTCTTTTTTAAATTCAATGATCATCTCTTCATTTTCTTCAAGGTTCTTTAATAGAAATGCAATTTTTCTGCTATCTGCTGTTCTTTTCATTTTCTCTGTTCCTTTCTCTGTATTTTGCATAATAGGTTAGTGCTTTAATAATATAATCTTCTCTTTTTCCCATCGGAATTCCACTCGGTATCAGTCCCGAAATTCGTTCCTCGCGGAGTACTAGCTTTTGCTTTTGATTTGGTTTCTCTTCGATAAGAATTGCATAAATGGATTCAGCGGTAAGCTTATTTTTATCCAGCAGTTTTCTCATTCTTACAGCTTGTGCATGCGACGGTGTACATTCTTCCTGCTCAATGTATCTATATAGTGAAAATTGCAGTACTTCCGGCAGATAGGAGATCTCAACGGCAGGTCTCAGGGCCATTTTCCCTGCATCCACCATCTCCAGAAGCGGAGGTACAAGCTCTGTCAAACGGATATATCTCTTAATTTGTGTTGTGCTATCCGCAACTTCTTTAGACAAATTCTCATTCGCCCTTAACTTCGGACCCACTGGGTCCGAAGTTAAATCACTCCGCCGCCCCTGCCGCTTCATCGCTTCCAATCGCATCTTATACGAAAAAGCTTTTTCACTTGGAAGAATCGTTGTCCGCTGCAGATTGCTCTCAACCATATAAATCGTAGCGGCATCCCGGTCTAAATCTACAACCTCTGCACGCAGTGTTTCAAATCCGGCAAGCTGGCAAGCCCTTTTTCTTCGATGTCCTGCAATCAATTCGTATCTTCCGTCTTCCTTTAACCGAAGAATCGCCGGAACCAAAACGCCATGCTCTGAAATGCTTTCTACCAAATGCATCATATCTTCGTCATCCTGCACCTTGAACGGATGCTTTGGAAAATCATCAATCATATCAATCGGAATGTCTCGGATTTTGCTTAGCCTTTCCTCTTCTCTTGATTCCTGACTCGAAAAAAGTTCATCTAACTTCGGCAATATAATCTCTGGTCTTTTGCCTTTCGCCATTTCGCATCACCTCCTTTGTTAATTGCATATAAGCTTCGGCCACACTGTTTTTTTCGTCATAAGAAAAAATACTTTCACCGACAGCTGCTTCCTCTGCCGCTTTGACTGCCATGGGGATCTCAGTTTTAAACACTCCGCATAAATCTCCATAATTTTCTCTTACGGTGCTGCAAATCTCTGCAGCAAAATTGGTTCTACGGTCAAGCAGCGTCATAAGGATTCCTTCGATCTGTAGCTTGGGATTGATATATTTTTTTACTCTGTTAATCGACTGCAAGAGCTGTGTCATGCCTTTTGCCGGCAGATAATGCGCCTGCACCGGAATAATGACAGAATCCGCTGCTGCCAGAGCATTGATTGTAATCATTCCTAAAGATGGCATACAGTCGATAAGCACATAGTCATATCTTCCTTTTACAGAGTCCACATATTCTTTCATGATTTTTTCTCTGTTCATGACATTAACCAGCTGCATTTCCATGGCCGATAAATCCAAATTAGCAGGCAGCAAATCTATACCTTCCCGATGGTGCAAAATTCCTGCGTCAGATTCTGTTTGCCTTTCTTGAATAATTTGCTCCATATGGCTCGCTACCGTCCATTCGTATCCATCTGCATCGTGATAACCAAGGCTCACTGTTAAATCACCCTGCGGATCCGCATCAATGAGCAAAACCTTTTTTCCTTGCAGCGCAAGGCCTGCTCCAAGGTTAAGAGTGGTTGTTGTCTTCCCGACGCCACCTTTTTGATTTACAATTGCGATTACTTTTGTTTTTTTCATATTCACCCTCCTCTCATATCGTGTTGAACTTCAACCGTGTAATAATTACTGATTGTTACCGGTGCATTGTATAGCGCGGTGAGCAGATATTGCCGTATGTTATGTATCTTTGCCGAAACCTTTCGCAAACTGTCGATGACATAAATAATATGATCTTCCTCTATTCGCAAGAATCGTTCTTCTACAACTGCGGTCGGAATCTCTTTCCCCGCAATACGGACAAACGGCTCATTACTACAAACGGTGTCTGTCATTAATTCAACCAGCTCGTCCACTTCATTTGCGACCGCCGGATTCGCGGACAGTATTTCATAACTGATATTTTTCTTAATCCGATTCTTAAATAAATCCCTTTCCATCTTCATCCTATCCGCATCTTTCTGTTTTGTTGATTGATTGGATAGATAATTGTTTATCTCAGTATTTTCTTTTTCAGTATTTTCTTCTTCTTTCTTTATTTGTGCGGGTGTTACCGTACGCGGTTGCTCCGATATCGGTATTGCCGTATCCGGTTTTACCGTGTACGGCTTTTCCGTACACGGTGTTTCCCGTTTCGGTAAAGCTTCTTGAGGCTGCTCAAATATAACATACTCGACCTTCCCCATCCGCCCGTTGCTTTCTCTGGTTTGCTCTCTAAAGAGATATCCGTACTTTTCTAATTCCTTTAATGGAGTAGCGATTCCATCCGGACTTTCCTTACAGATTGCTGCTAATCCTCTTACACTATAATCCCATCCATCCGGCAGGCTTAAAATCAGCGATAACAATCCCTTTGCTTTTAAAGATAGTCTCCGGTCTCGCAGATGATAGTTGCTCATTGTTGTATAATTTCTATTTTTTTCAATTCTAAATACTGCCATCTCTTTCCTCCGCCTTTGTCTTGTCCAACAAAAAAAGTCCCATTTTTATTTCTTGAAATGGAACTTCTCACAATATTATGGTCGAGCGCTACACCGGGCAGTTCGTCTGCATGCAGGAGACGGTCGGCGGACGGTACAACGCGCAGAACGTCTACAACATGACGCCCACGCAGGAGCATTACGATATCGTGGACTGGGCGCTGGACGGCGGACGACTGGCAGGCGTGGACGAATCACTGTTCTTTTTTAACCCGTACAGCGACAGCTGCCCGACCTACTTCCCGACCAAGGTCGGCGTCATTCACAACCGCGTCGGCAATCACTGCTTTTACATACCGACAGAACGGTACGCGGATACTTAAAAATCAGGAGGTTTTTTATGACACCATGCAGCGCTAACATCATTACACCAACGATGATCCGCAAAGGTCAGGTACAAATCGGAGATCAAATCACGCTCGAGGAGAATCCCGCCTCACTCGCGGGAGAAAATTCGTCCGAAGCAGTTTCTGTCGCGGCGGAGGCTTCGGTTTCGCGCAGCGATTTTGAAGACAACAGCGCGGCAGCAAGTTCTGCGGCCATGTCCGCGCGTACAGCTGCCCGCGAGATTGATACCGCAGGCAAAGCTGCGCCGGTGCCGGTGCCGGCACCGGACGATGCGGCGGATGCGGTTTCTGTTTCGGCTGTCATGCCGGGCAATCAGCCAGCGCAGGCGCAGGAAAGAAGCAGCGCGCCGCAGCCAAGCTCGCCTTCCTACATAAATCCAAACGCCGCGTTCCAATCGAATACCGCGGCGCTTCCGTTGATTTATCAAAATATGACAGATTATGTGAGCTCACTCGCTGGCAACGGGCAGCAGGCTCCAAGCTTCAGCGTGCCGAGCAACCCGCTCGTGCCGCCGGAATATGAACAAACCATCGACTATGACACCGCGCAGTACATGAACGGCTTTTTGCGCACGCAGATCGGCCGCTCAATGCGCGTCGAGCAGCTGATCGGTTCCAACAGCACCGAAGACCGTTATGGCTTTCTCGTCGGCGTCGGCAATAATTATCTGCTGATGCAGGACATCTATAACGGTAATATCTCGCTGATCGACCTTTACAGTGTCAAGTATGTATACATCTATTACAGTGAGCCGGTATTCCCGAACCTTCCGTTTGCCGCCTCAAGCCAAAGATAGGCACACGCGGCGCACATATTTTTTCCTACAGCATAGATATAATATGGCGCGCCGCTTCCTCCGGACTCATCCCTGTGATCTCCAGCTCGGCATCACACCAGCTCCGATACAGCGGCAGCCGCGCCCGATAAAGCCTCGCGAGCGGCACTGCCTGACTGATCGGCCTGCCGTCCGTCGGGAGCATCGTAAGGTCACGATTCAAAAAAATCAGGCGCCCGTTTTCCGCCAGCGTGTAATAATTTTCCTCTCGCGTCACAACACCGCCGCCGCAGGCGATGACCGCGCCTGTCGTATTGGCGAGGCTGAGGACGATTTTTTGCTCCAGCTGGCGGAAATATTCTTCCCCATCCTCGGCAAAAATCTGCGGGATCTCCCTGCCGTCATCATAGACGATCATCTGGTCCAAATCATAGAATTCCCGTCCCATCTGTGCTGCGATCTCCATTCCCACCGTTGTCTTACCGACACCCGGCATGCCGATGAGTACGATATTTTCCTTTTCCCGCAGCAGCTCCGCTTCCAACTGCCGTCCGATTGTCCCTGGAATTTTTCTTCCCAAAAACAATTCCGCCGCGGCAACACCTTGTCCGACCAGCATCCCCAGTCCGCCGGCTGTTTCCATTCCGGCCTTGTTTGCCTGACACAGCAGATTCGTGCGCAGCGGGTTGTAGATGGCATCGATGACCCATTTGAGGTTGACAAAGCTGCCGGGATAAAGCGGTGACTGCCCGTTGTTCGGATACATGCCGACCGGCGTCGTGTTGACAAGAATCTGTGCGTCCTGCTGCCTTAAAACGTTTTCATAATTGACCGCGCCGCCGCGGCTGACGACAGTCACCTTCGCCGCGCCCAGATCCCGCAGAACACGCTGTACAGTCTTAGAGGCGCCGCCGCTGCCAAGGACCAGACAGTTAGCGCCGCGCACTGCCACGCCGTTTTCGCGCAGCAGAGAGCGAAAGCCCGCATAATCGGTGTTGTGCCCAATCAGCCGCTCACCGTCCCGTACAATGGTGTTGACCGCGCCAATCTCGCTCGCCTCGTCGGACAGTACGTCACAGTATGGGATTACCGCCTCCTTATAGGGGATTGTCACGTTTAGTCCTGCCCAGCTGTCGCCCTGCAGGAATGAAGCCAGCTCCTCCGGCTGTTTCTCAAACAGAACATACGGATATGGCTCTCCGAGCGCCGCACCGATGGACGCGTGCAGCCGCGGACTGAAACTGTGCTTCAATGTTTTGCCGAGAAGTCCATAGGGTCTTGTCTCATCACAAAGAGTTTGGGTTCTTTCCTTTTTTTGGTCTTTCATAGCTGTTTGTCTCCTTTCCGGCATGAAAAAAACCGGATGTGATATGGTTTATCATAGCACAGCCGGCAGCAAATAGCAATTTTGTTTTGCGCGCATGCGGCGCGCGTTTCGGCACTTTAGTTGCCATCCTCAAGCATCCGGTAGCCAACACCCAGCTCTGTAAAAATATACTTCGGTTCGCCCGGGTTTTCTTCGATCTTACGGCGGATATTCGCCATATTGACGCGCAGAATCCGGTTGTTATCATCAGCATAAGGCCCCCAGACCTGGTCGATCAGTGTGTCATAGGTCATAACCTTGCCGGAATTCTTGGCCAGCAGAGAAACAATCTTGTACTCCACCCGGGTCAGATGGATTTCCTTTCCGTTCAGGGTCACCAGACGCCGTTCAAAATCTATGGTCAGGCCGTCCGCGGCGTACGGACGGTTCGCGTTCTGCGAGTCATCGCTGAGCTTATTATTGTGGCGGATTGCGGTGCGGATCCGCGCGAGCAGCTCAAAAGTACCAAACGGTTTGGTTATGTAATCGTCCGCGCCCGCGTCGAGCGCCTGTACTTTCTCCTTTTCCTGGGTTCTCGCCGAAATTACGATGATTGGCAGGCTCGACCACTCACGCGTCTTGCGGATAATATCCATGCCATCCATATCCGGCAGTCCCAGATCCAGCAGCACCAAATCCGGCAGCGAAGAGGTAATCAGCGCCAGTCCATCCTTGCCGTTATTGGCTGCCGTCACCTTGTATTCGTGGGAATCCAGTGTTTTTCCGATAAAATCGCAGATACTTTTTTCATCCTCAATAATCAGTACTGATATCTTCTGATACATCTTTTTCGTCCTCCTTCTCTTTTGGCAGTGAAAAACAGAATTCTACGCCTTCCGAGTGATTTTTTGCAATAATCGTTCCGTCATGCGCGGTTATAATGGTTTTGCAGATCGACAAACCGATACCCATTCCCTTGTATCCGTCGGTCTCGCCTGTTGTTTCGTGATAGCTGTCTCCGTCAAAAATGGTGGCAATGCGGGTTTCGTCAATGCCGACACCGTAATCGCGAATATGAAAATAGACATAATCCTCGTCTTCATCGATGGTGAGTTCCAGCGGCTTCGTGCTCTTGGCGTGCAGCTGCGCGTTCTGCAGGATGTTGAGAATAACCTGCTGAATCAGCATCGCGTCCATCATGACCATGACCAGCTCGTCCGGAACCTTGACACGTACAACAGCATTCGGAAAACGTTTTCGAAAACGGATGACCGCAGCCGAAGCCACCTCATCCACCGCTTCCAAAGATTTTGTTACCTTCGCGGTTTCATTGTCAATACGAGTGATGGACAGAAGATTTTCGACCATATTCAAAAGCCAATTGGCGTCATTTTCGATTGCTTCGACCAGCTCCCTTTTTTCCGGTTCGGACAGCTTGTCCCCCATCTCCAAATAGGAAGTGCTGCTGCCGATGATTCCGGTCAGCGGCGTGCGCAGATCATGCGAAACTGCGCGGAGAAGGTTTACACGCATTTTTTCCTTTTGCGCCTCCATGAGTGCCTTTTCCTGATCCGCCAGCTGCCTCTGCTGCTCTTTCATACTGGTGCTCATGACGGAAGTCACGATGCCGATCAGCAGCATGCCCAAAAACGTAACCTGATAGCCCTCCAGGGAAAAGTTAAAATTCCGAAACGGATAGGTAAAGAAAAAATTGACGCTCAAAACGCTGGTCACCGCGAACAGTACGCCATAGAGATAACCTTCCGTATAGCGGGCAATGATGAACACGCCGAGCGTATAGAGCATCGCGATGTTCAGCGTCGGGTCAGAGGCCATGCGATTAAAGAAAAAACATCCGATTGTCGTGACCGTAAAGACGGCAATGGAAAACAGAGTGTCCTTTCGGTGTACGCGCACCAGTTCCGCGCGCGTCAGGATGGTTTTCTTTTTGCCGTTGTTTTTTTGCTTCGCTGACTGAGATTTTTTCTTCATAGCAAGGCTTCTCCTCCTGTTCATATCATATACCCTATAATTGCTAAATTTCTGCTAATCTTTGTGTTTTTCGCAAAAATGTTTTTCATTTCTTTATCTTTTTCTATCATAATCTTCCCATCGTAAAATTGCAAGCAAAATCACAAATTTTGAGAATTTCGCATATATTACCGTATACTTTGTTTAGCAGAAAGGGGTTTTTACTTTGATGACAGAACCTTATATCGGCATGCCGATCACCCTTGGCGGCGGCTGCGCGGGCAGCGCCCTGCCGCCCGACCGTCCGCCGGCAATGCCGCCGGGAAACGGCGGAAACAATTCCGGAAACGGCAGCAATCACACAGGAGGCGGCACTTCCGGGAGCAATACCGGCTCCAACCCTCCTCAGAGACCAAATCCACCGGCCGGACAGCCAACGGATCTTCCTGCCTTCGATAGCCTGTATCTCGGCAGCCTGCCGCTTGCGATGACCTATACACCGATGCAGCAGTGGAAGAGCACCTACTCCGACTCTGTTTCTCTGTCAAGAGGAACGATTTTCCCGGAGCTGGATCTTCCTTTTGAAGGAAAAACAATCTTGACCGAACGCGCGAAAGGAGGGCATCGCCAGTGAATCGACAGGAACTTTTTAACAAAATCCAATCTCTCGGCTTCGTTCTGTACGACACGGCGCTCTTTTTAGATACGCATCCGCAAAACGCGCTGGCTCTCGATTTCTACAGGGAAAATCAGGAATGGTATCTAAAATATCGCAAGGAGTATGAATCGATGTACGGTCCGCTGACGCTGAACGGTGTAAACACGACAGGCGGCTGGAGCTGGACACAGGGCCCTTGGCCATGGGAGGTGGAAGCATAGTATGTGGAATTATGAAAAAAGATTAGAATACCCGATTAAGATCAAAAATCCAAATCCCGCGCTTGCAAAATTTATCATAAGTCAATATGGCGGTCCGGATGGCGAACTCGGTGCTTCTCTGCGCTATCTCTCGCAGCGCTATTCCATGCCGTACCGCAGTGTCGCAGGTGTGTTGACGGATATCGGCACTGAGGAACTGGCGCATTTAGAGATGGTCGCCACCATCGTGCATCAGCTGACTCGCGATATGACGATGGAAGAGATTGAAAAAGCGGGGTTCCAAGCCTACTTCGTCGATCATACGGCAGGGGTATATCCGCAGGCGGCGGCAGGTTTCCCGTTTGACGCGCTTTGCCTTGCTTCTAAGGGTGATGCCATCACAGACTTGTCCGAAAACATGGCTGCGGAACAAAAAGCCCGCACCACCTATGATAACATCATCCGCATGTGCGATGACCCGGATGTTCTCGACCCGATCCGCTTCCTGAGAGAGCGGGAAGTTGTGCATTATCAGCGTTTCGGTGAAGCGCTTCGCGTTGTGCAGGATGATCTCAACAGCAAGAATTTTTACGCGATCAATCCGGAATTTGATTTGTAAAAAAAGTTTATTTGTATAGCAAAACAGTCGGAGACGCGAAGCCGCGGGCTTCGGCATCATAAGGCGCAGGGCTGCGGGGTTCGGCATCATAAGGCGCGGAGGCCGCGGGATTCGGTATCGCAAGGTGCGAGGCCGCGGGGCAGATATCAGCAGGCTGTGCTTTGCCGCGGCCTGCTTCTGTCTATCCGAAACCGGGCGCCCGTTCTGTCACAGCTTGCGGGTGCCAAGCTCCGCTATGCTGCAGAAGGTATAGCCCTGCGCTTTCCAGCCCTCGATCAGTTCCTTGAGGATCGCGCCGTTGGTCTTGGATGTGCTGTGCAAAAGCACGATAGCCTGCGGATGGATTCGTTTGTTCAAAAGATTCAGTGCTTCCTCGCGGGTCGGTTGTTGATCCTGCAGCCAATCGACATAAGCCAGACTCCAAAAGACCGTCGTATAGCCTAGCTTATTCGCCTGCTTGAGGTTTTCCTCACTGTACTTGCCCTGCGGCGGACGGTAGAACTTTTTCATCGCCTTGCCGGTGACCTTCTGATATGCCGCCTCCAGTTCCGCGAGTTCCTTTTGAAAATCTGCCTCGTCAGCGATTGCCGACATGTCAGGATGATGCATCGTGTGGTTGCCGACCACGTGTCCTTCCGCTTCCATGCGCTGAATGATCTGCGGATTTTCCTCGATGAAATTGCCGACCACGAAGAAAGCCGCCGGCACTTCTTCCTCCTTCAGCACGTCAAGGAGCTTCTCCGTCACGCCGTTTTCATAGCCGGCGTCAAAGGTCAAATAGATTTTTTTCGCGTTCGGATCGCCGGCTCCGATATAATAGGCTTGAAACTTCGCGAGGTATTCCGGTGTCGCGTTGCCGATCGGCGCGCTGCCCTCCTGCTGAAACGATAACCCCCAGTTGCCATCCGCTGCCGCCGCGACCGCGCGGCTTTGCTGTTCCGCCTGTTTTTCGGCGATTCCTCGATCATGGGGGTTCTGTAATCCGAAAGGCATCGCTCTGCCGTTGCCGCTATAAAGCAGACCTGTCAGCAGGAGCGCGCAGCAGGCAAGGGCGCTGAATGCCATACCGCCGTAAAGGAAGCGTCTTATCCTGTTCTTCCCGCCTGTGTTCTTTCTCATCTCCTTACGCGTCTCCTGCCGAGCCTCGTAGGCCTGGCGTGCCGTTTTCAAAAATTTGACCATAAAAAATCACCTCATTCTTACCCTATCGTATGAGGTGACGCTTTCCTTTATGCACATACCTCCGCTGTGATCTAACATGTCATGCCATTTTTCCATATATGAGATTGGATCAAAATCCCTAAATGTAAAATTCATATACTTGATTTGGGAGCGTTTTGTCGTTTTTTTAAGATTGTCACATCCATGCGCCAAACCCTGTGTAACAGAAAAGGTGACCGCAGTGGTCACCTTTTTGCTTGTTATACAGGAAATATCGCCGAGTGATATTTTTGAAATCACGACAAAAGCACCTTGCGGAACGCCTGACATTCATGGCAGGCATGGATGCAAAGGAATCTATGCTTCCGTTTTGCACACTTTTGTCCTTATTTCGCTCCAAACGGCAGCTTTCTTATTTGAGCGGCGCTAAGCCTAAGATCTCTCTTGCTTCTGCAGGAGTTGCAACTTCTCTGTTGAGGAGTTTTGCCATCTGCACAACTCTTTCTACCATTTCGCCGTTGGATTTCGCCAAAACGCCCTTGGACATGTATACGTTATCTTCGAAACCAACACGAACGTGTCCGCCCATAGCGATTGTCGCAGCAGCGATGCCCCACGCGTTCTTGCCGATACCGGTAGCTGTCCATGTAGAGTCTGCCGGAATAGATGTAGCCATGATGACAAGGTCACGAACAGTCGCAGTCATCTGTACGCCAAGTACGAAGTCAAAGTGAATCGGATACTTGATGTGACCCTTTTTAGCTGCTTTGAGCGCTAAGTCAATCATACCCTTATCGAATACTTCGCATTCCGGCTTGATGCCTCTTTCCTGCATGATGTCACCGAAGTTCGCGATCGTGTTGTCCGTATTGATGAAAATTTCATCTCCGCCGAAGTTGCAGGTACCGCAGTCTAAGGTTGCCATCTCAGGAGTTGGGGTGATCTCGGTAGACTGTAATCTCTCGAGGTCAGTCATACCAACCGCGCCGCCTGTGGAAGGCTGGATAATAACGTCCGGGCACTCCTTGCGGATTGCGTCAACCATTTCCTGGAATCTGCCCTTGTCCTGTGTCGGGGTACCGTCGTCCCATCTTACGTGAAGGTGAATCAAAGCCGCGCCCGCGTCATAAGCAGACTTTGCTTCTCTAACAACTTCTTCTACCGTATAAGGTACTGCCGGGTTGTTTTCCTTTGTAACTTCCGCGCCGCAAATACATGCACTGATAATTAATTTGTCCATTTCGATTGATCTCCTTTTTTATTTCATTCTCTCAAACAAAATAATTACTAAACACAAAATTATTATACCACTATAAGTCGCGATGTTCAAGTGTAACTCTGCGACCTTCTTCAGCAAAAATGCGATAAACCTCGTTCGCGACCGCCACCGAGCGGTGATGTCCGCCCGTACAGCCCAAAGCGACTGTCAAGCTGTACTTGCCCTCCTTGATATAATACGGGATCAGACGGCGTATGATCTCTGCGAGTCTGTTGATGAACTCCTTCGTGATGTCATGCTTGAGCACATACTGCGCGACCTTTTTGTTGTTGCCGGTCAGATTCTTAAGGCTCGACACGTAGTACGGATTTGGAATGAAGCGCACGTCCAGCACCCAGTCAGCCTCCAGCGGAATGCCATGCTTATAGCCGAACGACATAAAATTGAGAATAAAGGAGTCGTTGGCGTTTCCCTTCGCGAACAGTCGATCCAGCTCCGCGTTAAACTCAGCGACCTTGAGCGAGGACGTGTCAACGATGTAGGTTGCATGGCTTCTGAGCTCCGCGAGCTGCTCGCGCTCTTCGTTGATGACCTCCGGACTGATGGCCGCCGTAGAAAGCGGATGGATGCGCCGCGTTTCGTTATATCTGCGAATCAGCGCTTCGTTCGAGGCTTCGACAAAGAGGATCTTAAAATCTACATTCGCGTCGCTTTCAAGCGCCGTCACAATGCTCTTGAGATCGTGAAAAAACAATCCGCCGCGCACATCGACTACAAAAGCAGCCTTGGTGACCTGTTTGGCTCCCGACAGCGCCAACTCGATAAAGTTTTTAATCAGCGCGGGCGGCATATTGTCAATGCAGTAATAGCCCTTGTCCTCAAACCAGTCCGACGCTTTCGTCTTGCCCGCTCCGGACAAGCCTGTAATAATGACTACTTCCATCTCTTTTTTCACTCTTTCTTCCTACTGTCACGCTGCCTGTCCGCAGCGCTTGTCCTCTTTGCTGTCTGTCTCATCAAGTGCCGCGCGATCTGTCATACCCTTTCGAGATTGACAATACGCGCAGGATCCAGTCCCGCTTCCAGGGCACGCGCAAGCGGTCCCTCAAAGGAGCCGACCTTTTCCGGCACATGCGCGTCGCTGCCGATGACAAACTGCACATCATATTTGGCGGCAACGCGAATCTCATCGACGGTCAAATGCCGATGTTTGTCATTGATCTCAACCAGCGTACCCGTATCTGCGCAGGCTTTGACAATGTCCTCAATGTCAAACGGACCTTTATCGCCCGGATGCGTCAGAATATCGATATGGTTTCCCGCTTCTTCGTTGGCGTATAAACAGTCAAGAATCATCGCTGTGTTTTTGACCAGAAGTGAGGAATGCTCACTGTGAAACAGCCCGGTATGGCGATATAAGTAATTAGCGGCCATGCCCGCGTGCGTGATGCCGTAATGATAGCCTGCCAGCAAAATATCAAACTGCGGGCGCTGTACCGGCGCCACATCCAGATAAGGCGCTGCACGCATCGTATTCGCCTCTACCCCCAGCAGGATCTCCATCTCCGGAAATTCTGCCTTGGCAGCGGCGATATCTTTCCGCATCTGCGGAAGCTGTTCCATTTTAATGCCGTAGGTCAGATGCCCCGGTCCATGGTCAGTGATGGCGATCGAGCGAATGCCTTTCGCCGCCGCCGCGCGCACGTTGTCCAAAATCGTCCCTTTCCCATGCGAATAGATCGTATGGGTATGGTGATCGTAGATCATGCGATATTGTCTGATGATAGCATCGTATTTTTCCATAAATTCTTTGTCCTTCAGTGTTTTTACCTTTGGTTGACAAAGGCAGGTATTGTCCAAAATCAGCCTTTGCTGCAGCGCGCAGGCGCTTTGCGTAAGGTCACAGCGCTTTTAGCCGATAATGCGCACTTCCGGCTCCAGCATCACGCCGAAGCGATCATAAACCGTATTCTGCACCAGACTGATCAGCTGCAGGATGTCCGTTGCCGTCGCGCCGCCGCGATTGATGATGAAGCCGCTGTGCAGGGTCGATACCTGCGCACCACCGACTGTCACGCCCTTGAGTCCGGCATCCTCGATCAGCTTGCCTGCGAAGTGTCCCTCCGGCCGCTTAAATGTACTGCCTGCGGACGGGTACTGCACCGGCTGCTTGCTGTTACGCTTCTGATTCAGTTCCCGCATCGTCAGCGCGATCGCCGCCGGATCACCCTGCGCAAGCTGCAGTGACGCAAACAGCGCGATATAGCCGTTATCGGCCAGCACGCTGTGACGATAGCCGAACTGCATCTCTTCGTTGGTAAAGACACGTTCCTCACGCCCGTCCGGCGAGATCGCCAGTACGCCGCGCACCACGTCCTTGAGCTCGCCGCCGTAAGCGCCCGCGTTCATGAACAGCCCGCCGCCGAGCGTTCCGGGAATCCCGCTCGCGAATTCAAAGCCGGTCAGCCCCTCCCGCTGCAGAATCTTGGCCAGTGTCGCCAGACTGATGCCGCATTCGACACCGACCACATCCGCACGCTGACTTTCCTCCATGCTCATGCCCGGAAACGCCTGCTGCGGTTTCTGCACTACTCCCGCGAAATTCTCCATTTTGATGACCACACCGTCGTAGCCGCTGTCGCGAAACAGCATATTGCTGCCGTTGCCGATCATCAGGTGCGGCAGCCCCGCGTCGCTGAGCATGCGCAGCGTGGTCTTGAGTTCAAGATTGGTTCCCACATGCACCATGGCGGCGGCATGCCCGCCCGCCCGAAACGAGGTGTAATCCGCCATCGGCACATCGTATTCTATTTGAAATGCGGTCAGATCTCCGATCTCCGGATTTTCCGGATCAGCGGGATCATTCTCGCGGCGCAGGTTTTGTATCGCGCTCTCCAAGTCGGCGAGCAGCCTCAAATCGTTCTTTTCCAAAAACTTCCTCCTTATCAATGCGATATTTGCTAAAATCCTCATATACCAGCGTATCCGTCGGCATCTCCTTTTCGCGGAGCTTGCTGTTAATCGCGCCGGAGGTATAGGCGTAGATCACCGCGAATACCGGCACGCCTAGAATCATACCCGGCAGACCGAAGAGTCCGCCGCCCACGATGATCGCGAACATGACCCAAAAGCTGGCCAGTTTGGTCGTCTTGCCGAGAATTTTCGGTCCGATGACGTTGCCGTCAAGCTGCTGCAGTACCAGTACCATAATCGCGAACTTCAGCGCCGCGATCGGCTCCACGATCAGCAGGATCAGGATGGACGGAATCGCGCCGATAAACGGTCCAAAAAATGGAATGATGTTGGTCACACCAACCACCACACTGATCAGGATTGCCATCGGCAGCTTGAGCGCGGACATCGCGATGAAGCACAAAATGCCGATAATAATCGAGTCAATGATCTTGCCGTTGATAAATCCGCCGAAGGTTTCGTTGCAGATCTTGCCGAACGTGAATATTTTTTCCGCCTTCTGCGGTTTACATACTGCCAGAACCAGTTTTTTTCCCTGCGCTGAGAACGCTTCCTTGCTGTTCAGAATATAGATGCAGATAATCAGCGCCACGAAAAAGTCCGCGACCATGCTGAGTGTTCCCACCACACCGCTGAGAATCGCGCCGGCTCCCGGCAAAAGCTTTTCCTGCGCCCACTCAATGGCCATGGTCGAGATATTCTCCAGCTTATCCTCCAACAGATCGACCAAAGCCGGATTTTCTACAATATGCGCATTAATCCAGTTCTGCACCTTGGCGGTGGCTTCCGGAATGCCAAGCACCAGTCCGGTCACGCTTTCCCACAGGTCCGGTCCAATCAGCGCGAAAAAACCGACTACTATGCCCAAAATAGCCAGCACAGCGACGATCGTTGCTAAAAATTTCGCCAGTCTCAATTCTCTGAGCGGAGCCGCGGAACGTTCCTTTTTTGCGCGGTAGATCCAGCGCACCGTCGCGTTGTAAAGCGGACACATCAGGTAGGCCATGATGATTCCCAGATAAAACGGCATCAGAATATCATTGATCTTCGCGAGGCCGGACGCCAGCACACTGACATGATTGATACAGTAGTACACCAAAATCAGTCCGGCACCTACGACGAAGTAAAGCACGCCATACTTGAGAAAGGATTCCTTCAGTTTCATTTTATTTGTCGTTTTTTCATCCATGTCACGCACCTCTCCTTTCTTCCTCCATGATACCATAGGACACGTCCGCTTGCCAAGATGATTTCCATGATTTTGCGCGTTCCGCGTAAAAAATTCGCGGGCCTATGCCTGTCAGTGACACAAAAAGACCGTATCGGTTTTCGCCGCGGACGCCTGCAGGTATCTGCAAAGCGTTCCCGCGCCGAAGGTAAAATTTCCGATATGGTCTTTGTATAGTCTTTATTTTTTCTTGCTTGTCTTTCCACGCTCCCCGTAAAGCGCAGTGCGCTTGGCAGGCCGCTTAGGTTTCTTTACCTCTTACTGCTGTTTATTGGATTCCACGAAGCGTTTGATCTTCTTTCCGGTGGTCTTTTCAAAGTCTTCCTTGCGAACGTTGATCCGGCGGATCTTTTTGAACAGCGGCAGGTTTGCGTTGACCTTATCCACCATGCTCCATAAGAGTGCTTCCACCTTCTTCGGATCCTGCGCCGCGTCCTTGCCGAGCTCCGCTTCCACTTCCTCCATATCCGGCTTGATGGTCGCTACGATCACAGCGTCCTGTCCGTCCGCGTCCTGTGAAGCCCAGACCATGGACTCCGAAACCAGCGTGCTCTTGCCGAGATAGTATTCCAGTTCTTCCGGGAATACATTCTTGCCGTTTCTGGTAATGATGACATTCTTTTTACGTCCGGTAATATAGATATACGGACCGTCGGTGTAACCGAGGTCACCGGTGTGAAACCAGCCGTCGACGATAACCTTCGCGGTTTCCTCCGGCATGTGATAATAGCCTAACATGACATTCGGTCCCTTGAGGCAGATTTCTCCGATACCGTCCTCATCCTTGTCCGCGATCATGACTTCCATGCCCGGCAGCACATGACCGACTGAATCGTTGCGCGGCTCTAAATCCTGATTTAAGGCCGCCATCGGCGCGCACTCCGTCAGACCGTAGCCCTGCAGCGCCATGATGCCCAGATCGCGGAAAAACTGTAAGATCTGCGGGTCAATCGCCGCGCCGCCCGCGATCATCATATCCATCCTGCCGCCAAAGACCTTGAGGATGTCCTTGAGCAGCAATTTATTGAGATTCAGACCGAATTTAGAAGTGGTCTTGTTGAGCTTCATCACTTTCTTAACCGTAGCTTCCTTGCCCTGCTTGCGGATATTTTTCCAGATTGTCTTGTACAAACTCTCAAAGATCAGCGGCACACCCAAAAAGAACGTCGGCTGAATCTCCTGCAGATTCTTCTGAATGTATTTGAGCCCCTCGCAGTACCCGATGCAGGCACCCTTATACATCGGCATCAAAAAGCCGCAGGTACATTCATAGGTATGGTGGATCGGCAGCACGCTGAAGAAAGTATCCCGCTCGTTGGTGTCCAGCAGGGTCGGCGCGCTCATCAGGTCGCAGCAGATATTTGTCTGCGAAAGCATAACGCCCTTGGCGATGCCCGTCGTGCCGGAGGTAAACAGCAGCACACCCATCTCATCCGGATATACTTCCGCGTCCAGATAGGAACGGTCGCCTGCCGCGATCTTTTCCCGTCCCTCCGCGATCAACGCGGACCAGCTTTCGACACCGTCTGCCGCCGCCTCTGCGTTGAGATCCACAAGCATACGCAGCTTTGTCTCACCGCGCTCGCGCATATCGGTAAAGATGCTGAGAAATTTTTTCGTAAAGAAAATCGCCTCGCATTCCGCTTCGATGATCAACTGCTCCAGCTCAGACGCGCCCAGTTCCTTGTCCAGCGGCACGACCACGCCTACCCCGCCTGTAACCGCCAGATAGGTCGAAGCCCATTGGTAGCAATTATCTCCGATGATCGCCACGCGCTTGTCCCGCAGGCCGCGCGCCAGCATCGCTGTCCCCAGCGCGTTCATATCGTCCAGTGTCTGTCCGTAAGTAATCTCGCGAAACGGCTCCCCCTTCACGAAGCGCTGTTTGAAGGCGACATGATCCGCCCCGTAACGCGCTACGCTCTGGTTCATCATATCCTTGAGATCGGTGATCGGATGGCTGACTTTGTACATAATATCCGGATCCTGCATCGCGTTAATGCTCGCGATGAAATCCTCGGCTCTCTTGCGCTCCATTTGTTTTCTCTGCTGATAATCCATGGACTGTTCTCCTTTACCCTTTTGTTGCGTCTATATGTGCATGATATGCATTCTTTTAACTACCAAAAAACAGAAACTCCTACACATAGTTTCCGTTACTAGATTACCACGATATCCTTGCGATGTCAACCTTTACAGCCGCTTTTTTCTGTGCTATGATAAGAGTTAGACAGATTTTGCGACATGAAAAATTACAAGGCAGAAAGGCGGCATCTTCGTGACAGACATATACGAAAAAAACGAATCCGGACAAAGCTTCGCGGCACAGATCGCGCGGCAGTTTCACATCCCACGCTGGGAACAGCTTCCCAGCATCGACCTCTATATGGACCAGCTTCTGGTCTACATCGCGAACAGTCTCGGCGCGTATTTTGCCTGCACCGGCACTGCCGGACTGACAAAAAGCATGGTCAACAACTATGTCAAGTCGAAGATCGTCGATGCTCCGGTCAACAAAAAATATCCGCGTCTGTCCGTCGCGATGCTCGTGGTCGTCTGCATTCTCAAAAACTGCTACGCGACCGAAGAGATCGGCAAGCTCATCCGGCTCGGCATCTCGCTTCAGGACACACAGATTACCTACAACCGCTTCTGCGAAGCGATCGAAAACGCCGTCCGGCTCGTATTCGGCGGCGAAATACATGTCCGCGAGGAAGCGCTTCCCGGCCGCGACAACAAGTATTTGATGGAGAACTTCGCGCTCTCCTTCGCCAGCAAGCTGTACGTCCAGTGCATGTTCCTCTACCCGCGGGAACAAGAAATCAGCGCTACGACAGAGCGCTGATCGTCTTGACAAGATAAGGGGTCTCCTGGTATACGAAGTAGTTCAGCCAATTGGAGAACAGCAGGTTCGCGCTCGACCTCCAGGTGCAGGCCGGCGCTTTCGTGTCGTCATCCCCCGCGAAATAATTCTGGGGCAGCTGAATCGCGAGTCCTTCGTTTTTGTCTCGCAGATATTCGTCACGCAGAGTATTCGTATCATATTCGGAATGTCCGGTGATGAAGATCTGCCTGCCGTTATCCGTCGAAATCGCGTAAATTCCGGCTTCCTCGCTCTCCGCGAGAACCTTGAGCGCCGAACACTTTCTTACGTCTTCCTCGATGATTCCGGTATGGCGCGAATGCGGTACCAAAAAATCGTCGTCAAAACCGCGGAACAGGATTGAGCCCTTATGCACCACCTGATGGTGGAACACGCCGAACATCTTCTGCGGAAGCAGTACCTTGCGTACCCCGTAGTGATGATACAGCGCCGCCTGCGCGCCCCAACAGATGTGCAGCGTGCTGTAAACATGCGAGCGGCTCCAGTCCATGATCTCGCAAAGCTCCTCCCAGTACTCCACCTCTTCAAATTTCATCTTTTCCACCGGCGCGCCGGTGATGACCATACCGTCGTAATACTGATCCTTCACGTCCTCAAAGGTCTGGTAGAAGCTGATCATGTGCTCCTTCGCTGTATGCTTCGGCATCCTGCTGACCGTCAAAAGTTCCATATCAATCTGCAGCGGTGTATTGCCCAAGAGCCGCGCGAGTTGGGTCTCGGTGACGATCTTGGTTGGCATCAGATTTAATACCAAAATGCGCAGCGGACGGATATCCTGACTGGTCGCCCGTTCGACATCCATGACAAAAATATTTTCTTCCTGCAGCGTTTTGGCCGCGGGAAGGTCTTTCGGTATACAAATAGGCATAATTTCATCTCCTCGTTCACGTAGATACGCGCGCGTGGCATTTTGCGCACGCGCGCATTGTTTTCATGCAGGCAGTCCCTGTGGTTTGTCAGGTCTGCCAATCTTACCGGCTCCGCGGGAAACCGCATTCCCGCAAGGCTCCGCGCAGCCCCAAAGGTTTCTCCTAGACCGCCGCGAAACCCTTCTCCAGATCGGCGATGATGTCGTCGATATGTTCGGTGCCGATGGAGAGCCGGATGGTTGCCTGCGTGATGTTCTGATCCGCGAGCTCTGCCTCGCTCAGCTGCGAGTGCGTGGTTGTCGCCGGATGGATGACCAGTGATTTGACATCCGCTACGTTTGCCAGCAGGGAGAAAATCTCAAGATGATCGATGAAGCGGAAAGCTTCCTCCTTGCCGCCCTTGATCTCGAAGGTAAAAATGCTGGCGCCGCCGCTTGGGAAATAGCGTTCATACAGCGCGTGATCCGGATGCTCCGGCAGCGACGGATGATTGACCTTCGCGACCTTTGGATGCTTCGCGAGGAATTCGACCACCTTTTTGGTGTTCTCCGCGTGACGCTCCAGACGCAGGGAGAGCGTTTCGGTTCCCTGCAGTAAGAGGAATGCCGCGAATGGGGAAATGCACGCGCCCTGATCTCTGAGCAGAATCGCGCGGATATAGGTGACGAAGGCTGCCGGACCTGCGGCCTCCGCGAACGATACCCCATGATAGCTCGGATTCGGATCAGCGATTGGTGCGAACTTACCGCTCGCCTTCCAGTCGAACTTGCCGGAATCAACGATGACGCCGCCGAGTGTCGTGCCATGACCGCCGATGAATTTCGTCGCGGAGTGTACCACGATGTCAGCGCCGTGTTCGATCGGACGGATCAGATACGGAGTGCCGAAGGTATTGTCTACAACGACAGGCAGACCCTGCTGATGTGCGAGCTTCGCGATGGCGTCGATGTCCGGAATGTCACTGTTCGGGTTGCCGAGGGTCTCCAGGTAAACGGCCTTGGTATTCGGTCGGATCGCCGCTTCGACTTCCTGCAGATTATGCGCGTCAACAAAGGTTGTTTCGATACCAAACGCTTTGAGCGTATGCGCGAGCAGATTATAGGTCCCGCCGTATACGGTCTTCTGGCAAACGATGTGGCCGCCCTGCTGCGCGAGTGCCTCGATGGTATAGGTAATCGCTGCCGCGCCGGAAGCAACCGCCAGTGCAGCCACGCCGCCCTCGAGCGCCGCGATCCGCTGTTCGAAGACGCCCTGCGTGCTGTTGGTCAGTCTGCCGTAGATGTTGCCGGCATCCGCTAGGCTGAAACGGTCTGCCGCGTGCTGCGCGTTGTGGAATACATAAGAAGTGGTCGCGTAAATCGGCACAGCTCTCGCGTCCGTAACCGGATCTGCCTGTTCCTGTCCTACGTGAAGCTGCAAAGTCTCAAATTTATAGTTGCTCATGATGATGTTCCTCTCTTTCGTTTTTTGTCTGATTTTCTGATTCTCTGATTCTATCTATGATGCCTTCAGTGGGCAAAGGCACACGCGGTTTGCAAAGACCTATTTGCTTCTGCACTTTGCTGTTGACGCGGTGAACATCACATTCGTCCGTTTCGAAAATTCCGGCGGACGATCCTGCTCCATCTGATCTGCATGGGCGTTTCCTCCTTGTTTATCCTGATCAAAAAAAGAACCGAGCGCTCCGGTAAAGCTCTCGGTTTCGGTAAGCCTCGTTTCGACTGTCGCCGCCTCGATTCTTATCAAGCCCTTAACGGAACCCGCACCGAAAGATTTACAGCGCAAAGCATGCACATGCACATGCATGCGCACATCTTATTCATCATGCCGGTCTGTCCGTAAATCTTTCTCATGGCGCGTTCTCCTTGCGTGAAATAAAATCCTTATCAAACTCATACGGTTTGCCAGGTTGTGCTTATCTTATCACGCATTTTGGTGTTTGTCAATAAGCTTTTTTTATTTTTTTGTGTTTCTTTACAATTTTTTTATGATAACATCAAGAATTCGACAAAAGCCCCCTGCGAAGCGGCGCGCATCCATGAGCGCCATGTGCGTATAGAAATCTCGGCTTTCGTTATGCGCGCTTTTGTCTTTTGGCTTAGCGCAGAACGCTCCCAACCCGCGCGCATCCATGCGATAGCAGGCGGTCAGTCTACATCCGCGCGAGCTTTCGGCGCGTCGTTCACGCCCACGCGCGCCTTTTGTGCGCCCTGTCCGCCTCCGCGCGAGCTTTCGACTTGTCGTTCACGCCCACGCGCGCCTTTTGTGCGGTCAGTCCACGTCCGCGCGAGCTTTCGACGTGTCGTTCACGCCCACGCGCGCCTTTTGTGCGGTCAGTCCACGTCCGCGCGAGCTTTCGGCGCGTCGTTCACGCCCACGCGCGCCTTTTGCGCACCCTGTCCGCCTCCGCGCGGCTCTTACAGCAGCATGCGGTCGCTGTCAATGCTGAATTTTTCGATCAGTTTTTCGACAGTCATCGTGGCGCGCTCCTCGCCCACAAGCTCCATCGCGATGCGTCCGCTCTTCATCAAAATCGTCTTATTGCCGTAGCGCAGCGCGTCTTTCATATTATGTGTGATCATCAGGGTACACATGCCCTCCCGCGCGGCAAAAAGGTTCGTCAGTTCCAGCACCTTCTCCGCTGCTGCCGGATCAAGCGCCGCCGTATGTTCGTCCAAAAGCAGAAGCTTCGGATTTGCGATGACCGCCATAAACAGCGTCAGAGACTGCCGCTGTCCTCCGGAGAGCAGCTTCACCTTCTCGGTCATGCGGTTTTCGAGTCCCATGCCGAGCAGCGCGAGCTTTTCGCGGAACAGCGCGCGGTCTTTTTTGGAGATGCCGGGCTGCAGACCGCGCGGCCGGTTCTTGTAATAGGCGATCGCCAGATTCTGTTCGATCGTCATGTCAAAGGCCGTACCCTTGAGCGGATCCTGGAACACGCGGCCGATCTGTCTGGCGCGTTTGTATTCCGGCTCTTTGGTGATGTCCCTGCCGTCCAGCGTGATACTGCCGCTGTCGATGGGAAACACGCCCGCGATGCAGTTGAGCAGGGTGGATTTGCCCGCGCCGTTGTTGCCGATGATGGTGATGAAATCGCCCTCGTTCATGCGCAGGCTGACATCCGCAAGTGCCGTCTTCTCATTGATGGTGCCCGGACTGAAAGTTTTGCGTATCTGATTGACGTTCAATAATTCTTTCATTTTTGCTGCGCCCCTTTCTGCTTGCGTGTAAGCTGCAGTTTGCTTCCCTTTTCACCCAAAAGTCCCAGCGAAAGCGCCACCGCGACGATGGCCGCCGACACCAGCTTCATATCGGTCGTTTCCATACCAAGATACAATGCCTGTGCCATGAGGATGCGGTAAACCACTGCGCCCAGCGCTGCGGCGATGAGTCTTCGCAGCAGGGTTTTCGTTCCAAAAATAACCTCTCCGAGAATGACAGAGGCTAAACCGATGACCATCATGCCCACGCCGCTGTTGATATCCGCAAAAGCCTGATTCTGTGCCAGCATACCGCCCGCCAGACCGACCAATCCATTGGAAAGCGCCAATCCCAGCAGCTTCATACTGTCACAGGAAACGCCGCAGGCTTTGACCATGTCCTCATTGTCTCCGGTCGCGCGGAACACGAAGCCGAGCCGCGTCTGCAGGAAGAGATACAGCACAGCGATGATCACCGCCAGCAGGACCAGATTGAGTACCATGCCGGCGTACTGCGGAGGCAGCAAGCGATCCGCGATCTTGTAAATCGTCTCGCTCTTGGTCAGCGGGATGTTCGGGGTCTTGCCCATGATGCGCAGATTCACCGAATAGGAAGCCATCATCACCAGAATGCCTGCCAGAATCGCCTGGATTTTAAGCTTGGTATGCAAAAGTCCGGTCAAAAGCCCCGCCAGACAGCCGCCCGCAAAAGCGCCAAGAAGCGCAAGAAGCGGATGCCCGCCTCCTGCGCAAATGACTGCCGAGATTGCCATGCCTGTGACGATGGAGCCGTCCACCGTCAGATCGGGCATGTTTAAGGTTCGAAAGGATAGGAATACACCCAGAGCCAGGACCGCGTAGATCATGCCCAGCTCCAGCGAGCCCAAGAGGGCGCCGAATGTCATCATCTTAAATTCTCCTCCATATTTCCCCTGTTTCTCCGGGAAAATGTTTTGCTTCTTTTTGTTTCTTCGCCTCAGCGCCGCGGATTATTCCAGCACCGTCGCTTTGTCCATCACGCTCTGCGGGATTTCCACGCCGATGGCATCTGCGGTCTTGGTGTTGACATAGACGGTCATGTCGCTCATCTTGACCACCGGCATTGCGGAAACGTCCGCGCCGCCGAAGATTTCCGCGACCATCTTGCCTGTTTCCTTGCCGAGTACCGTATAGTCGATGCCGTAGGTCGCAAGACCGCCGTCCTGTACCATGGAATCCGCGCTGACATAGAACGGAATTTTGGCTTTGTTGAATACCTCGGTTGCCACTGCCATCGCGGAAGCGACCGTATTGTCGATCGGGGAGTAAACGATATCCACCTTGTCTGCCAGATACTGCGCAGCCTGCTGTACTTCGCTGGTGTTGGTTACGGTAGATTCCACAACTTCATAGCCGTTGGCTGCCGCGTATTCCTTCAGTCCCTTGATGACAGAATCCGAATTGTCCTCCCCAGTGCTGTAAAGCGCGCCGATGGTCTTGAACTCCGGTGTGATCTCGTTAGCCAGATTCATGATCGCCTCCGCGGATACCTCATCAGAGGTGCCGCTGACGTTGCCGCCCGGATTGTTCAGATCTTCGACCAGACCCGCGTCAACCGGATCGGTGACTGCCGCGAAAATGATCGGAATGTCTGTCGTTTCGCTCATCACAGCCTGCGCCGCCGGTGTCGCAATTGCTACGATCACGTCACAGCCGCCGGATACGAAGGTCTGCGCGATGGTCTTCATATTGGTCATATCGTTCTGTCCGTTCTTATAGTCGATCTCAAGATTCTCGCCCTCTACGTAACCCGCGTCCGCAAGTCCCTCGATAATGCTTTCTCTGATCGTATTCAGCGACGGGTGCTCCATCAGCTGCAAAATGCCAACCTTGAAAGTCTCGCCCTGCGATGCCTGCCCCTGATCGCCGCTGCCGCCGTCCTTGCCGCAGCCTGTCAGCAGCGCTGCCGCCATCACCAGTACCATAACGACTGTCAATCCCTTTTTCATTGCCTGTTTCATTGTTTTGTCTCCTTTTCAATCAATTCTCTGCCGGGTGCCGCATGCCGCGTTCCCCTGCTTCTAAAGAAATCATTGAAGTGTTCTCTGCTTTCGGCTGCCTGTAAGGCGCTGGCGGATCGCCAGCGCCCGCAAAAACAAAAAAACCTGTCCTTGTACCCAAGGACAGGATATTACCTGCGGTGCCACCTTGTTTGACTCACCGGCTTCTCACTTTCCTGCCTGCCGCCGTCTGACTGTCCAAACGTCTGACGTGATCATGCCCGAAAACTTCTGCCGGAAAATCCTCTCTGCAGAGTGCCGTCACACTCCTCTCCACTGACGCGGGAGTTTCGTCTCAGATACTCATATGATTCCCGTTCTGTTTATCGCGGTCTTTCGCCTTTCGCGATCTGCCTGCGATCCGGCGCGAAACTCATATTTTCCCCTCGCCCTCAGGAGCCCATTGTGCGAATCCTGCATCTGCCCGGCTTCCACCATCCCGGGTTCGCTGTGAGACCGTAAATTCGTTTTACTTCTCCCTCAAAGGTTTGCTGATTCAGTTTATATACGGAGTTTATCACTGTTTTTGTGTATTGTCAATCGTTTTTTTAAGAAAATACGTTGATTTTGATAATTCTTTTGTGAAAATTCCCAAAAACGGGATACCTCTGCCCTCCCACCTGCAAAGTCCTGCGACGCGCGGCGGGCATATAGACCCGTCCGCCCGCGGGCGGACGGCATCAGTATCCATAGGTCTTGCGATAACGCAGCAGCATCGATACCGCGACGAGACTTGCCAGAATTTCAGCAACCGGCAGCGCCCACCAGACGCCGTTGATCCCCCACCACATCGGCATCAGAAGCAGTGCGCCTACTTCCAAAACCAAAGTACGCAGGATCGAAACCAGTGCGGAAACCCTACCGTTGTTCATGGCAGTAAAAAAACCGGACGCGAAGATATTGATACCGGTAAAGAATACGCTGATCGCGATGATGCGGAAACCCACGATCATCAAATCCCGCAGGACCGGGTCCTTCGACGCGAAAATCAGCACCATCGGACGATCCAAAAGCTCCGCGACCACCAGCATCGCCAAGGAAAAGCTCAGCACCATCCGCACTGAAATCGCAAACAGCTTGTGAATATTCGCGCGGTTTCCCGCCCCATAGTTATAGCTGAAAATCGGCGCGACACCGGAGGTAAACCCAATCAGCAGCGCCACAAACACAAACTGCAGGTAGAGAATCGCGCTGATGGCCGCGACGCCTTTTTCGCCGACAATCGCCATCATCTGCAGATTAAACAGGGCTGTGGTGATCGCGCTGGAAAGGCTCGTCACCATCTCGGACGCGCCGTTTCCCATCGCCAGCAGCAATTCTCTTCCCTTCCAAACCGGTTTTTCGAAATGCAGCAGGCTCTTTTTGTCGAAGAACACGCGCAGCGGAACCAGACCGCCGACAAACATCCCCGCCATCGAAGCATAGCCCGCGCCTGCCAGTCCAAAATCAAAGACACCGACCAGCAGAAGATCCAGGCCGATATTGACGCAGCCCGCTGCCACAGACAGCCACAGCCCCATGTGCGGTCTGTCCGCCGTCACCAAAAATCCCTGGAATAAAATCTGCAGCGACCAGATCGGTCCTGCCAGCACCATGATCCTGCCGTATTCCACGCACAGCGGCAGCAGTTCCTCGTCCGAGCCGATACGCAGATAAATTTCCTCATCAAAGGCCAGCAACAGGGTCATCATGATCGCCATCACCGCCAGATTGACCAGCACCGTCAGGCTCAGGAAGCTGCATGCCTCATGGGTCTTTCCCTCGCCGAGCTTCTTGCCGATGACAGCGTTGCTTCCCATCTGGAAGACGAAAGTCAGCGCCATGACCACATTCAGCACCGGGTAGACGATATTCAGCGCCGACAGACCCAAACTGCCCACATAATTGGATACCACAATCCCGTCCACGATGGTATACATGGACACAAACAGCATCCGCACCATCGTCGGGAAGGTAAAGGTCAGTATATTTTTCGTATTGATCGGCCGCGCATAGATCAAACTGTTTTGTCCTTCGTCCGGCATCAGGGGCGGCAGCGCCTGTGCCTCATACATTTCATCGTTTTTGTTCATGCGATTCACCACGCATGCTCCCCTGCTGCGAGTAAATGGTCAATATCCGCATACGCGTTTTCAATACGTTCTGTATGATATTCGAGATAGCCATCATAAATTTCCTGCGTAATGCCATGCGTATCCCACTCCTGCAGGACCTCACCGGTCGGACGGTTTTTATGGCAAGCGTAACACTCCAGCAGATAAATAAAAAATTTCATTTCGACAGACATTTTATTCTCCCCTCAGCCAAATGGAATTAAGCGGACTGCCTGTTATTTTTTCGGTCTCCCACATGTCGAAGATCGCTCTCTCAGGAAAACTTGATAGACCGTTTTCAGCATCTTCAAGCAGCGCGTGAGTTTCGGAGTTAATAAAACTTCTGACAGCCGCCATCGCCTCCATGTTATATTTCTGCATAATCCTTTCAATGACATGCCGATCATAATAATCCGTCACAAAATACAACTGCTTTTTCATACTTTTATAACCTCCGTACAATGCAGACAAGTAAGGGCACGCTCTGTCTTAAACACAATCTGATCCTTTGCCAAAGTCTAATTCCCGCTGGTTTTGCAGCAGCTGCGGGTTTCTTACTTCTACATGGCTGCCATGATATAAAATCATTTTTTTCTCCCTGCTTGTGTATCGTTTCGCTATGTACCTGATTCATATTTATTATGCCATAAGTTTTCCATTCCCGCAAGCCAAAACCCGCGAAATGGCTTACTGCCGCTGCGCGGGTTCCTGATAAGTTGTGGTATGCTGCTTGGTAGAAGCACACGCAGCAACTCTGAAATTTCTATGCGCACATGCTTTTTTTGGATGAGCGCTATCCTTTATAAGCTCACGCGGGTTACTGCTTCTGCCGGTTTGTGTATCAGCTTTTGCAGCTCCATGAGTTTCGCGCTGTCCATCGGCGGCACACCCTTGAGCCGGTAGGTGATGCCGAGCTTGCCGTATTTTTCGACGGCCATTGTGTGGTAACCGAGCAGCTCGACCTTATCGACAAAACGGATTTTTTTCATAAACACGTTCAGCGCTTCCATGTCCTCCGGCGTGTCGTTGATATCCGGCACGACCACGTGGCGTACCCATACATGCTTTTTATGCGCGTTGATGATGTCGATCAGCGCCAGCAGCGTGTCCTGCGGCTGTCCGGCGATGATCTCGAAGCGTTCCGGATCCGGATGCTTGACATCCAGCAGCACCAGGTCACATTGGCGGATGGCTTCATCGCTGTAATCGTCCAGATAGGTGCCGCTGGTATCGATCGCGGACTGAATGTCCACCTTGTGCAGCGCGTGAATGGCTTCTGTCAAAAATTTCCCCTGCAGCAGCGGTTCTCCCCCGCTGAAGGTCACGCCGCCCTTGCTGCCGTAATACGGCTGCCCGCGAAGCGCCCAGTGAACGACCTCCTCAACCTCGATTTTTTCGCCCTTGTCCACCGGCCACGAGTCCGGATTGTGACAGTACAGACATCTCGCCGGACAGCCCTGCAGAAAGAACACTGTGCGGATGCCCGGTCCGTCCACAGCACCGAATGTTTCTATCGAGTGAATTTTTCCTATCATGCCATATCAATTGCGGCAGCGTAATCCTGCTACGCTGCCGCTTTTACTCCTGTAATTTTTAGATGGATTCGTGGAAGGTTCTCGCGATAACTTCCTTCTGATGCGTCTTGGAAAGCGCGTTGAATCTTACCGCGTAGCCAGATACTCTGACCGTCAGGTTCGGGTATTTGTCCGGATTTTCGTATGCGTCCTCCAAAAGCGATCTGTTGAGCACGTTGACGTTCAAATGATGCGCGCCTCTCTTGAAGTAGCCCTCCAAAAGACCTGCCAGCACGTCCGCTCTTTCGTCCGGATTCTTGCCGAGCGTTTCCGGTGTGATGGAGAAGGTGTTGGAAACACCGTCCTGACAAGTATCCCAGTCGATCTTGGATACAGAGTTCAGAGAAGCAATCGCGCCATGGCTGTCTCTCTGGTGCATCGGGTTCGCGCCCGGTGCGAACGGGGTGCCCGCTCTTCTGCCGTCCGGCGTGTTGCCGGTCTTCTTACCGTACATGACGTTGGAAGTGATTGTCAGAACGGACAGGGTATGTACCGCGTTTCTATAGGTCGGGTGCTTGCGCAGCTCCTCGATGGTTCTCTCGGAGATCTTCACTGCGATATCGTCTACGCGGTCATCGTCGTTGCCGTATTTCGGGAAGTCTCCTTCGGTTCTGTAGTCCACGATGACGCCGTTTTCGTCTCTGATCGGATATACCTTCGCATATTTGATCGCGGAGAGGGAGTCAGCCGCAACGGAGAAGCCCGCAACGCCGAATGCCATCAGACGTTTGAGTTCGGAGTTCAGGAACGCCATCTGTGAGCTTTCGTAATCATATCTGTCATGCATGAAATGAATGATGTTCATGATATTGACGTACAGCTCGCACAGCCATGCCAGATAGATGTTGAAACGCTTCCACGCGTCCTCGAAGTCAATCGGACCGTCGCCGACCGGTTCCATCTGCGGACCGACATGCTCGCCGGTTCTTTCGTCGATACCGCCGTTCAGACCGAGCAGCAGAATCTTAGCCAGATTGCATCTCGCGCCGAAGAACTGGATCTGCTGTCCCATCTGGATCGCGGATACGCAGCAGGCGATCGAGTAGTCTTCGCCGCAGTGCGGTCTCATCTTGTCATCGTTCTCATACTGGATGGAGTCTGTGTCGATGGAAACCTGCGCGCAGAACTTCTTGAACGGTTCCGGCAGCTTTTCGGACCATAATACGGTCAGGTTTGGCTCCGGTGCCGGTCCTAAATTGTATAAGGTCTGCAGCACTCTGTAAGAGTTCTTGGTTACTTTATGTCTGCCGTCCATGCCGACGCCCGCGATACCTTCGGTAATCCACATCGGGTCTCCGCCGAACAGCTCGTTGTATTCACTGGTTCTCAAATGTCTGGCAACACGCAGCTTCAGGATATAGTCGTCCACGAATTCCTGGATCTGTTCTTCGGTGTAGGTACCGTTCGCAAGGTCTCTCTCTGCGTAGATATCGATGAATGTGGAGGTTCTGCCGATAGACATCGCCGCGCCGTTTTCTTCCTTGATGCCTGCCAGATACGCGAAGTAGGTCCACTGGATCGCTTCCTTGACGTCTTTCGCCGGTCCGGAGATGTCGAAACCGTAGCTTTCCGCCATTTTCTTGATTTCCTTGAGGGAGCGGATCTGATTGCTGACTTCCTCCGCGGTGCGAATGTTTTCTTCGTTCATCACGTGTCTGGAAGCGATCATTTCATGGTCTTTCTGCTTTTCCTCGATCAGATAGTCGATGCCGTAGAGCGCTGCTCTTCTGTAGTCACCGATGATTCTGCCGCGGCCGTAAGCGTCCGGAAGTCCCGTAATGAAGCCGAGGTGTCTGACCTGACGCATTTCGTTGGAGTATGCCTTAAAAACGCCGTCGTTGTGCGCAGGAAGGCAGTTGAACATATTGTCAATTTCCGGCGGCAATGTAGCGCCGTATTCCTTCACTTCTTCTCTGACCATCTTGATGCCGCCGAACGGGCAAATACCTCTCTTAAGCGGTTCGTCTGTCTGCAGTCCGACGATGATATCCTTGCCCGGAACGATGTAGCCGGGGCCGAATGCGTTCACGCGCATGATGCGGCTCGCGTCAACCTTCAGCGTACCGCCTGCTTTGCGCTCCGCGACCAAAAGTTCGTGCACCTTGTCACTGCATTCCTTGGTTCTCTCTGTCGGTCCCGCGAGGAAACTGCCGTCACCATCATACGGATGGTAGTTTAATTTAATAAATTCCTCTACATCGATGTGCTCTGTCCAGTTTCCCGCGACAAATCCTTCCCACTCTTTTCTCATGCTTGCTCCTCCTCAAAGTTGTTAAATCATTGTGTTGTACTTGTATTGTATAATGTATACAAGTCATGGGCGGAAGAAAAAACCGGCTTAGCCGATTGCTGTACTTTCTTCATGTCACGTTCCGGTCGTGGGCAGCTTGTCCCGTCATCCCGACCGATACGCTTCTTCCCTTCTTGTATACTTTCTAGCCACTACCATCATATCGTATGGAAGGGCTTTCGTCAAATGAAATTTTGTCTTTTTTTTGATTTTTTTTCGAAACTTTTTGTCTTCATCCGCAGACCCGTCTGCCGCACTGTAAATTCTCAAAAACCTATGGTATCCTATGGTTTTAAGCGCCTTGATTTTGCGCGTCATATTCCATCCCGCGGACGCATATAGTGTCTTAACGAAGAAGTGAGGAGTGTGGAGCTGTCAATGAAGGATTACATAGAGGAAAGAGTTTTAGAGCTGGCGCATTATATTATCCGCACCAACGCGACGGTCCGGACGGCGGCGAAAAAATTTCGGGTTTCAAAATCTACGGTACACAAGGACATTACGGAACGACTGCTTGAACTCAATCCGCCTCTTGCGGCCGAGGTCAAGACCGTCCTGGAGAATAACAAGGCCGAACGGCATCTGCGCGGCGGTATGGCGACCAGAGAAAAATACCTGCATACGCGGCGTGATTAAGCAGGCATGCGACGTGCGCCCGAACTCTGCGATCCCTCACATCGCGACGCTTTTTTGAAGCCGAATGCGCGAAAAAAAATCGCGCCCGCGGCGCGTGGGTTCGTGGAAGACAAAGGTACGCAAAACGGAATCTGAGATTTCTATGCGCACATGGCGCTCACCCATGAGCGCCGCTCCGCAAGGTGCTTTTGTTGTGATGCCGCAAATATCGCCTCGCGAGATTTCCTGCATAATAAGAGCAAGCATTCCGCGCGTGAAGCGCCGCTTCTGCGCAGGCGGCTGATTTAAGCTTGCGGCGGACGGTGCAGTGGTGTAAACTATCCTTATCCAGCACAAGGAGGAATACGGATGTTTACCATGACAATGCCTGCCCCCGCGCGGGAGGCGATCGAAACGCTCAACCAAAACGGTCACGCGGCTTATCTGGTCGGCGGCTGTGTGCGAGACAGCTTGCGCGGCGTGGTGCCGCACGATTACGATATCACCACGTCCGCGCGGCCCGAAGAGGTCGCCGCCGCTTTCCGCGGCAGGACGCTGATCGAGACCGGGCTCAAGCATGGCACGCAGACCCTGCACAGCGGCGGCATGAATCTGGAAATCACTACTTATCGCACCGACGGCGCTTATGAAGATCATCGTCATCCGGCGGCGGTCACCTTCGCGCGCACGCTGGCTGAGGATCTCGCGCGCAGAGATTTTACAATCAACGCGATGGCCTATCATCCTGCGCGCGGACTGGTGGATTTGTTTGGTGGGCAGGCGGACCTCGCCGCAGGCGTGGTCCGCTGTGTGGGCGCCCCGGCGCAGCGCTTTGACGAGGACGCGCTGCGCATGCTGCGCGCCCTGCGCTTCGCCGCGGTGCTCGGTTTCGAGATCGAAACGGACACCGCCGGGGCGCTGCTTGCCCAAAAGGATCTGCTGACTGCTGTCAGCGCGGAACGCATCCGCGAGGAACTGGTGCGTCTGCTCTGCGGCCGGGACGCTGCCTGCGTATTAGATACCTACCTTCCTGTTTTCAGCGTATTCCTGCCGGAATTGCTGCCGATGCAGGGCTTCGAGCAGCGGAACCCGCATCATGTCTACGATGTCTGGCATCACACACTGGCGGCAGTCGATGCCATCCCGCCGCAGCCGCACCTTCGGCTGGCGGCGCTGCTGCATGACATCGGCAAGCCGGATTGTTTCCAGGCAGACACGCAAGGCGTCGGTCATTTTTATCAACACGATGTCCGCGGCGCGGAAATGGCACGCCAAATTCTGCGCCGACTCAAATTCGATCATGACACGACGACGCGCGTGGTGACGCTGGTACGCTGGCACGATCGGCAGATCGAACCGACCGCTAAGGCGGTCAAACGTGCCCTGCAGCAGTTCGGGCAAGAGACCTTCTTCGACCTGCTTGCACTCAAGCGGGCGGATAACCTGGGACAGGCCCCCGCTTTTTGGGATCGGCAGGAGATTTATGCCCGCCTGGAGGCCCTCGCTTCCGACATCCTCGCCGGCGGCGCCTGCTTTTCACGCAAGACTCTGGCGGTCACCGGACGTGATCTGATGGCAGTCGGCATGCCCGCGGGCAGGGAGCTTGGCGCGGCACTTGACCTCCTGCTCAACGCCGTCATCGATGAAAAAGTCAAAAACGAAAAAGAGGCCCTGCTTCGGTACCTCTTTTCAAACGAATCCCGTTAGGTTTCAGCGCGCCGGCTTGCATTTCGGCGCGCGCTTTTGTCCTCTATCGCAGAAGCATACGCGCTGACTGGCGCACTGCGCATACTGCTTTCATGCTTCTTTCCGCGCTTTACTTGATTCCCATAACCTTCTTGATTTCTGCCATCAGCTCCGCGTAGCTTTCCACAGCTTTCACGTCCGGATTGTCAGCTTTGATCTGTTCGGTGGAGCGGAACAGGAAGCCTGCCTTGCTCGCTTTGATCATGCCCAGATCGTTGAAGCTGTCTCCGCTGGCGATCGTTTCGTAGCCCATGCTCTGCAGCGCTTTGACTGTGGTCAGCTTGGTTTGCGCCACGCGCATTTTGTAATCGGTGATCTTGCCTTCCGGCGATACCACCAGCGTATTGCAAAAAATCGTCGGCATCCCGAGTTTTTTCATCAGTGGCTGCGCGAACTGCTCAAAGGTGTCGCTGACGATGACCGTCTGCGTAAGAGCCCGGAGTTCATCCAGGAATTCCTTCGCGCCCGGCAGCGGATCCAGCTTGGCGATCGTTTCCTGAATTTCCTTGAGCCCATATCCATGCTGATTCAGGATATCCAAACGATATCGCATCAGTTTGTCGTAATCCGGCTCATCCCGCGTCGTCTTTTTGAGTTCCGGAATGCCCGCTTCTTCCGCGAATTCCACCCAAATCTCCGGTGTCAGAACACCTTCCAAATCTAAACATACTACATACATTTTGTCAATTCCTCCGTTTGCTGTGTATTTCGTCCTGCGCTTGACGGCAGGCAGATCGCAAGGCAAAAGCGCGCGTAACAAAATCAGAGATGTCTGCGCGTACCTGCCTTATATGGCAGGTCTCCCCGTAAGTGCGTCGCATAACGAAATCAGAGATTTCTATGCGCACATGGCGCTCACCCATGAGCGCCACTTCACAAGGTGGTTTTGTCGATATTTCCTACATAATAAAAAACTAAATTTAATTGTATCGCAATTTTTATACCTTTGCAAGAGGATTTGACTGGTTTTCGCTCTTTTTCGCGTTTTTTCTTTAACGTAGGAAAGTTGTCGCGCGATCAAGGTGATTCTGAAGGACCTCCCCACAAAAAAACACCGGCTCTTCCCCCCTGCGCTGCCTGCAATGACAAACGTCAAATGCCGCGAATCGCTTCGCGCAGGGCGGCCGCATCGTTGATCTGATTGACGCGGCCGCGGAAGGCTGCCGCGCCCGGCAGCCCTTTGAGATACCAGCCGACATGTTTGCGCATTTCGCGCACCGCGGTATACTCTCCCTTGAGCGCGTACACATCCTCAAAATGCCGCAGCATCATCTCGATTTTATCCTCTTTGCTCGGCACGATATCATAAAGCGACAGTTCTGCAGCCTTCTCCGGCTGCAGCATCTTGACCGCGGATTGTGCGGCCTGTGCTCCTGCAGCATCCCGCGAATCGCGCTGCAGTGCCGGCTCTGCCTCCCGTCCTTCGGTGCGCGGCGCATCAAACACGCCGGCATCCCACGCGCGCGCGAGGCTCTCAAAAATCCATGGGTTGCCGAGCGCGCCGCGGCCGATCATCACAAAGTCACAGCCGGTCTCCTGCATCATGCGATAAGCGGAGGTGACATCGGTCACGTCGCCGTTTCCGATCACCGGAATCCTGACGGCTTTCTTCACAGCGGCAATGATATTCCAGTCCGCATGGCCGCTGTAAAACTGCTCGCGCGTCCGCCCATGTACGCACACAGCGGACGCGCCTCCGGCTTCGATCGCCCGAGCCACCTCGACCGCGTTTTTCTCCGCCTCATTCCAGCCTGCGCGGATTTTAACCGTCACAGGTTTCTCGCTCGCGGAAACCACCGCCTCCACGACACGCCGCACCAGCTCCGGTTCGCGCATCAGCGCGCTGCCTTCTCCGTTCCGTACAATCTTGGGAACCGGACAGCCCATATTGATATCCAACAGCACATGCCTGCGATCATTGAGCATGCGCGCTGCCTCCGCCATGATCTCCGGCTCATGTCCAAAAATCTGGTAGGCCACAGGCGCTTCTCCGTCCAGAATCTCCAGCAGTCGGTCGGTATTCTTGTCCTTGTACCACAGCCCCTTGGCGCTGACCATTTCCGAGCAGACCAGCCCCGCGCCCTTTTCGCCGCAAATAAGGCGGAACGGAGCGTCGGTGACCCCTGCGAGGGGCGCAAGCAGAAACGGGCTTTTTAAAGTCACGTTTCCGATTTTGCATTCTCTTGTCATACAGTTTCCTTTGTTCCTCTCTATCCTTCGCGTCTCCGCGCGCCTTTTTTTCTACAGGGCGCGCAAGCTTTCTCCGCGCAGCGGGCGTCGCAAGCGGAACGCCTCCTACTTCATCGTCTCGCGCTCATCACGCGCGCAGCTTTCCTTTGTCAAAGTCATCTGCGCCCGCCTTGCCTCTCTATCCTTCGCGTCTCCGCGCGCCTGCAAAAAAATCCGCCGATGCAGTCTCAGCGGATTTTGGTTTTTCTATAATCGCGTCCGGTCATCTGTTCCGCGCCGAACGCCGCAGCAGTCTGGCGGCCCTATTTCGACGCCGCTTCCATTCTCCGCAGCGCGAGCGCGATTGTCAATCCCGGAATCACGCGGTTTCCGGTAATCTCCACGCCGAGGATTTCATTAATCTTCTTCAGGCGATACTGCACTGTGTTTGTGTGGATGCCCATAAACTCAGAGGTCTTGCCGCTGTTCATGCCCGCGTCCAACACGAAGGTTTCCAGGGTTTCCAAAAGCTGCCTGGACTTGTTGTCCCCCTCCTTGCGAAACGGCTCCAAAAGATCCATATAGTTCTTTTTCAGATAGCCGCCCTGCACTTGAATATTGATGCAGTTGCTGACCAGCGTCAGTTCATATTTGGTGAACACCCGCTTGTACGGGAAAATGCTTCCTACAAACGCCCAGGTTTCGCCAATCAGACGGAATCCGTCTCCTGCGCCCTCGATGCCGTCGATGCCGGTCACATGGAAAATGCGGACCGTCTTGTTTTCCTTGAGCGCGTCGAAGAATCTCAGACAAACAGCCTTTTCCTCGTTTTCCTCCTGATCAGCCAGCTTCGCCCCCTTGAGCAGCAGCGCGTAGCTTTCGTTTTCCTCGCTGATCTTGATGATGTCCAAAAGGCCCTCGCTGACAAACCGATGAATCACTTCCTCCGCATGGTTATCCTCAATACCTTTGGCATAAAAGACCGAAAGAATGTCGGTTAATTTCACGCCTGCTTCCTCGCGGATCGAATACGCCAGACTCTTGTTGCCGCGCATCAGCGCCTTGACAAGCTCTGCCTTCGCGTCACGCTCCGGCGTGTACTTCCACATGCCCATCGCCAGCTCGATGATCTCGGCCAGCTTGGTCATTTCGCCGGACGAATAATTGTCGTCGTTATCGACAATGAACAGATAGTATTTTTCGTTATTGATGTGTACCAGGCCCCAGTAGGTCAGCACCCCGTCGATCTCGATCAGACTGTAGATGTTGCTGAGGTTCAGCGCCGCTTCCTTCCCGCGGCGGATCGCCTCGTTGATTGTGGTCTGATGCCGCGTTTCGATCGCGAAGATCGGGTTGAAGTCCTCGCTCAAAAGCACTACCTGAAAGTCGTTGTTGATCGCCGCCTCACGCAGCGCCTGCTGGAAATTCGCGTGCTTTTCAAAATTCAACAGATGAAAAATCGTGTTGTTGATCAGGCTGTTCTTAAAATTATTGCCATAAAGCACGTGTTCCATGACCTCCGCGATGATCTGCGAATAGTCCATGTTTTCTCCATCGACCATGATGATCAACGGCAGACCGGCCTCATCAGCTGCGCGCGTCACTGCCTTGTCAACAGGCTGCGTGGTCTGCTCCCTGCGAAAAACCACCAACGCGGCGACACCTGCCTTTGCCAGTTCGCGAATTGTTTCCTGCTGCTGTTTCACGTCATGTTTCATGCCCGCGAACGAAGTCAGCACCATATTGCCGCTGCTGCCGCTGCACTTGACCGCTTCCTCCGCCGTTGCCGCGTCCATGACCGAAACCGCTTTTACCCGGCGATCCATGTGCTTTTCTCCTGCAACGACAATGCACTTGCGGAAAGCTTCCAGCTGTAGACAATCCTTAACGCTTACCTTCATGTTCTTCCTCATCTTCTTTCTGAGGTTCCTCAGCCTGCTGAGAATTTTCCTCTTCAAAATCGCCCTCTGTGCCGTCCGCAGCCTTTTTCTCTGCGACTTTCGCCTCAGAAGGTTCCTCTTCCTTTAGCTCGTCGTCATCCTGCATGTAATCGACATCATATTTTTTAAGCTCCTCCATGAGACGCGCTTCCTCTTCCTTGCGAATCCGCTCCGCCTCCGCGGCTTCTTCCTCGTTGCGTGCCTGCTTCGCCTCGTCAGCCTTGTCAACGCTTTCTTTGAGATCCTCCGCGCTGAGCTTGCCTGTGTACAGGTTCTCAAACTGCTCGCCGTCGATGGTTTCTACCAGAAGCAGCGCCTTCGCCACACGCTCCAGTGTTTCGTCGTGCTCCATGAGAATCTTTGTCGCCTGGTCGTAGGCCTCGTCGATAATTCTCTTGATTTCGTCGTCGATTTCCTGTGCCGTATGCTCGGAGTAGTTTTTGTGCGCCGTAAAGTCGTTCCCCAGGAAAACCTCTTCGTCCCCACCGTAGTTGACCGCGCCGAGTTTTTCGCTGAAGCCGTACTTTGTCACCATTTCGCGCGCGATCGCGGTTGCCTGCTTGATATCGCCGGACGCGCCGATGGAGATATCATCCAGCTTCAGTTTCTCCGCGACACGACCGCCCATGCACGAAACGATGTGATTGTACATCGAGCCCTTGGTGTCGAACATCTTGTCGTCCTCCGGCAGATACATCGTGTATCCGCCTGCACGACCTCTCGGAATGATGGTAACCTCGTGGATCGGCATATGTTTCGGCAGTGACCGCGCGACAATCGCGTGACCTGCTTCGTGATAAGCTGTCAGCTTCTTTTCCTCCTCGGAAACGACCTTGGACTTCTTCGCCGGACCCATCTGCACCTTGCGGATGGCTTCTTCGATTTCCTCCATACGGATGAACCTGCCGTTTCTGCGCGCCGTAATCAGCGCCGCCTCATTGAGGATATTTTCGAGATCTGCCGGCGTGGAACCCATGGTTCTTCTGGCCAGCACCTTCGGTGTAACGTCATCTGCCAGCGGTTTATTTTTGGCGTGTACCTTGATGATTTGTTCTCTGCCCTTGACATCCGGCAGCCCGATCACAATCTGTCTGTCAAATCTGCCCGGTCTGAGCAGCGCCGGATCCAGTACGTCCGGACGGTTGGTAGCCGCCAAAATGATGATGCCGGAGTTCTCTGCGAAGCCGTCCATCTCGACCAAAAGTTGGTTGAGTGTCTGCTCTCTTTCGTCATGGCCGCCGCCGATGCCTGCGCCACGCTTGCGTCCGACCGCGTCGATTTCATCGATAAAGACGATACAAGGCGCGTTTTTTTTGGCTTGATCAAACAGATCTCTGACTCTGGACGCACCGACACCGACGAACATTTCCACGAAGTCGGAGCCGCTGATCGTAAAGAACGGTACGCCCGCTTCGCCTGCCGTCGCCTTGGAGATGTAGGTTTTTCCTGTTCCCGGAGGTCCGACAAGCAGAATGCCCTTCGGAATTCTCGCGCCGAGATCCTTGTATTTTTTCGGTGCTTTGAGGAAATCCACGACCTCCTCAAGCTCCTGCTTTTCTTCTTCCAATCCCGCGACGTCTTCAAAGGTCACCTTCTTGTCGCCGCCCTTAACCATCTTGGCGCGCGATTTGCCGAACTGGAACGCCTTGCCGTTGCCGCCCTGATTCATCATAATGTAGAACAGGAAGACCAGCGCGCCGATCATCAGAAGATTCGGCAGGAGGTTCCAGAGGAAGGAGCCGGTATCCGGCTTCGGACTGGAAAACTCCTTCAGCGTGCCATTCTGCATCTGACTAAACAGGTAGGTTTCCTCCAGCCAGTTGATCTCCAGTACAGACGGCGCGTAAGCGTAGTAGTAGGTATCTTTGTCAAGTTGTCCTGTCAGGGTCGTGTTTTCAATCTGTACCGCTTCGAATTTTTCCTGCTCGACCATCTGCGCGAACTTGGAAAACGATACTTCCTTTACGGTTTTTTGGTCGGAGTCAAGGCCCTTGTAGAACATGGCCACCATGAGTACGACCAAAAACAAAATCAAATAGACACTGATGTTTTTTGCGAATTTTTTCAATTGTTTCCCCTTTCAAATTTATCTATTTCTAATTTTTGGTATTTTCTTGTTTTTCGCAGCACTTTTACAGGTGCACTTTTTGTATTTTATCACAAAATGTTTGAAATTTCAAGGATTATTATTGTTTCTTCCTGCTTTCCGTCTACTTTTGCCTCCGCGCTGAATCTGCCTTTTTGCCGTAAAACCGGCGTCTCAAAAATCGGTGACGGCAAAATCCACAGAACGTGG
>Ga0129310_1000580_pt1 | contig 42069 bp, 39 predicted proteins | sample Go1ome_2_FD_94433 | JGI IMG/M metagenome (GOLD analysis project Ga0129310, IMG submission 94433) | Western lowland gorrila individual fecal microbial communities from Wisconsin, USA - Go1022A metagenome | ecosystem: Host-associated > Mammals > Digestive system > Large intestine > Fecal | place... | reverse complement strand
CCGGCTCGACTATTCTGTTACTGCGTTCGGGATTTCCCCCGAGTTCAGACATTTCCAGCATCTGTATCTTCCTTTTCTATGTGTCTGTAATATTCCTGCGGCAGATCGCTCCCGGTCGCTCCCTCGGCATGGTTGAACTCACGGAGAGCCGTCATGCGCTTTGAAAGAAGTTCCGGCTCCTTATAGCCGCAGAGGACCGCCTTGTCGTAATATTCCTCCGCTTTCTGCGGATCGTCGTGCATTGCGTACCATGTGGCAAGCTCGGCGTTCACGAGCGGGTGGCTCGGCTGTATCTTCTCCAGGGTGCCGAGCGTTTCAAGCGCCCTGTCGTCCTCGCCGCGCACCATGTATATCTTCGCAAGGCTGTAGTAGGAATATCCGTGATTAGGGTCGTATTTCAGCGCCTGCTCAAAGCAGTATTCCGCATTCGACAGATTTCCGTCGGCATAATACGCGTGACCCAGCCGGGACTGAACCTCCGGGTTATCCGGAGCAAGTTCTGCGGCTCTTCGGAAGCACCACAGCATGCGGGCTTCATTCTCCTGCACCTCGTACAGCTTGATGAGCCATTCCACACAGAAAAGCTGATTCTGCCGTACCTCGGACATACTCAGCGCCTGCTGGAGATAACCCTCGGCATCTGCGTAATAGCCCTGCATGAGCTTCACAATTCCCTTGTATGCGATCCTGGCGCTCTCGTCGCTGCGCATGACTTTCAGTCCGTGCTTTCCAAGAGCCTTTACAGCCGCCCTGCGTACTGCCACATGTTCCTTTACGAATGAAACAAGTATGCCCATCGCAGTGGCTACAGCAACGGATCCTCCCAGTATCAGACCGGATAAGCACATCAGCCGGAAATTTCCATTGCCCTCCGCATACAAGAACCCCAGGAACAGGAAAAACTCGCACGCCGCAAGTATCATGAACAACTCGCCGGGCATTTTGGACTTATTCAGAGCGCTCACCTCCCATAACCATTTAAATCAACTCAGCCCAGGCGCTTCAGAGCGTACTTGATAAGCTCCTCGACCGTGCTGTCCGGGCTTGCGCCGACGAGCGCCGCCTGCGCCTGCGGAAGCTGGAAGCCCAGCACGCACAGCGCCGTGACCGCCTCAGCGGCTGCATTCCCGCCGACGGCAGCCGCAGCCACTGGCTCGGCGCTGTAGTCCGCGGCAGAGATGTGCTGCTCCTTGGCGACCTTGTCCTTTAATTCCATAACGATACGCTGAGCTATTTTAGCTCCTATGCCCGGCGAGCGGGTCAACGTCTTGCTGTCACCGGTCGTGATGCACAGAGCCAGCTTGGACGGAGTGATATCCGAAAGTATCGACAGCGCCGCCTTCGGCCCCACGCCGGATATCGACGTAAGCTGTCTGAACGCCTGTAACTCCGCGGGGTCCGCAAATCCGAACAGGTCGATGGCGTCCTCCCGGACGTTGAGCTGCGTGAAAAGACGCACTTCACCGCTGCTGCCTATCTTTTTAAGCGTATTCATCGTGGTACGGCATGCATAGCCGACCCCTCCGCATTCCACCACCGCAAGGTTCGGTCCGGTGTGGATAAGTTCCCCGTGTAAGCTGTATATCATTTCGTCACTCTCCGTAAGTTCTGTGATGTATTTTTCCCATAGCGCCGTCGTTGGCGTTAGCCTTTGCGATGAGCCTTGACAGCTGCGACCCGCTGGAATGACCGTGGCATATCGCCAGCGCCACCGCGTCCGCCGTATCGTCCGGCTTGGGTATCTCTTTAAGTCGCAGGATATTCTTTACCATCTCCTGCACCTGGTGCTTTTCTGCCTTGCCGTAGCCCACGACCGCCTGCTTGACCTGCATCGGAGTGTACTCGAATATCTCGATGTCCCTCTGCACCGCAGAGAGCAAAACAACTCCGCGCGCCTGCGCCACGTCGATTCCGGTGGTCTTGTTGTTCGTGAAGTACAGCTTTTCAATGGACATGCAGTCCGGCTTGAACATATCCAGGACGGTGCACATGTCGTTGTAGATCTCCATCAGCCGCAGGTCAAAGCTTGTCCCGGCGTTGGTGGTTATCGCGCCGTAATTCACGACCGAAAACTGCGCCTTGTCGTAATCCAGCACCCCGTAGCCCACGATGGCGTAACCCGGGTCGATACCGATTATCCTCATGTGTAGCTTTCGTTGTCCGTGATATATTCGCGGACTCTCAGCGGAATGCCCATGCTGTCCGCAAGCTGCTGGCAGCGCTCTATCTCGTCCTTTGTGATGACATCGACTACTGTGAACTTGGTCTGCACGCCCATGTTCTTCATATCCCTGGCGAAATCAAGCATAGCCTGGAATGCCGGCTCTCCGAAATGCGGACGTGTTACCTCGTTATAGCGCTTGGCGTCCGGAGCGTTCAGACTTATGGAAGCGATGTCGATAAGCCCGCGGAAACGCTCTACGTCGAAGTTAGGGTGAATCATGCGCACCAGACCGTTAGTATTCAGGCGTATCTTCATATCGGAGTTCGCACGGATATATTCCGCAGTCTTTACCAGCATGTCCGCCCGTACCGTCGGCTCGCCGTATCCGCAGAAAATCGCATTAGTGCAGCCGGTCTTGTCAAATTTATCGTAAGCTTCTGTTATTTCCTCGAAGCTCGGTTCATGCTCCAGCCACAGGCTGTCGTTGTCCTTAACGCTGTCGGAATTGTTCCTCAGACAGAACACGCAGTCGCAGGGACAGCCGTTGGTTATATTGATATACATCTGACCGTCAAATTTGTAAAAAATCGTCATAAAAAACACCTCTTGAATATAAATATTCATTTTATTATACCACTATACGGCGTATTTGTCAAACCGTATTTCACAAAATATTGCACTTTTTAACACGAAAAATCAACCCGTCGTCTGATGTTTCAGAAAATTGTCACATTAAAGCAAAAAGGGGGCTTCCGCCCCCTTGAAATAGCTCATTCCATTATCTGACCGTCGGTGGTGATTATATCCACTCTCACCGGGATATCACGTCCGCTTGCGGCCACAGCGCGCTGTACTGCATTCTCGATACCTCCGCAGCACGGAACCTCCATGCGAGCAACGGTTATGCCTTTTATATCGTTCGCACGGATTATTGTGCCGAGCTTCTCCGCGTAGTCCACGTCGTCCAGCTTTGGACAGCCGATCAGCGTTACCCTGCCCTTTATGTAGCGGCGGTGGAAATCACCGTAGGCGTACGCCGTGCAGTCCGCCGCGATAAGCAGGTCGCAGCCCCGGAAATAAGGCGCCTGCGCTCCGGCGAGCTTTATCTGCACCGGCCACTGGCTGAGCATGCTCGGCATTTCCCCGGCGGGAGCCGCGTCGGTTTTCGGCTTCATCTGAGCCATTCTCATTCCGGGACAGCCGGTGAATTTCGGTGTTTCCTGCTTCACGGAGTTCTGCGACTCAAGGTGGCGCTTTACGGCCTCCTCATCGAATTCGGGCGCTTCGCGCTCCACAAAGCTTATCGCATTCATCGGACAGGCGGGAAGGCAGTTGCCAAGCCCGTCGCAGAAATCCTCCCGCAGAAGCTTTGCCTTGCCGTTGACGATACCGAGTGCGGCTTCCTTACAGGCGGTGGCACACAGTCCGCAGCCATTGCATTTTTCTTCATCTATATGAATTATCTGTCTGATCATTTTTTATCCTCCTTTAGTATGTTCGGGTCATGCCCGAATAATATAATAACCTATCCGCACGCTAAAGTCAAGACCTCAGCAGAATGTTCCTTTGCTGGTGATATAAGGCTGATGTTCTGATTTATCGTCATATTCAACAATTCTGGTGCAATTTGTTTGTTGCTGATTTACCAAAAAGCAGAAGTTAAGACTCAATCACGGCAATTATTGTGTTTTTTTAGAAATCTGCTTGACAGCCCGAATAATATGTGTTACAATTACTCATGTAAATTCTGTCGTATTTTCACAGATATCATGAAAAAAGCGCAATGCATGCCAAGTTTGCTAAGGAGGACGTAAAAATGGGGGACATTAAAGTCGGAGATAAGGTCGTTGTCAGACTGAAGGAATATTTCAGCGGCGAGGGCAGCGTAAGACCGCTCATACAGGGAGTTGTAATGTTCGTGAACACCACAGCGAACTTTGCCGTTATAGATGTCGGCAACTACCGCGTAAGCTACTGGCTGAACGAGATCGCAGCCTACAACGAGAACGAGTTCGAGTACACCTACCGCAACCGCGTAAAGCGTACTTCAGTTACCACCGCTCCCGAAGACGAGGCACTCCAGCCCGAGGAATAAAACCAAAACCGGACAGCCAGGCTGCCCGGTTTATTTATTGCCAATCGTCACTTAACGTATCTTCCCGGGCAAATTTCGATTTATCTACAAGACAAAAGGCGCTGTTTACACAGCGCCTTTGTTTGTCGAAAAAGTACCTATTCCAGGCTGCCGAGAAAGGTGCAGATGCTAGGAACCCGCATGACGGCTAGGCTTTGTGCCTGCCGTCGTGCGGAGTGATGACGCAGATGTGCCTTTATCGACAGCCTGAGACGCTGTTTACACAGCGCCTTTGTTGTTTTATTACTGATCGCCGAAAAGTTCCTTTGAAAGCCATACATACGCTGTGTCGAGCGCTTCGTACAGGCTGTTCATCTCACCCTTTTTTGCCTTTGCGAGGAGGTCAGGCTCCATCTTGGTCGGCACCATCTGTACCATGACCTTTGTGGGCATTTCGCTGTCCTTATAAGTTTCGCTCTCGCGGATAGTGAGCTTGGTCACGAACTTGTCGCCCATGCTTCCGTAGTAGATCTCGTTTCCGCTTCTTACCATCGGAAATCCACGGTAGTAGAAAAAGTTACCCTCAGCCATTGTTGATTACCTCCATATATTTCTATAATTTAATTACCAGTCAAGCTTGATCTCGCCGCCGTTGAGCAGTGCGTCAAGATTCTCCAGCAGGCGCTGGGTGTATATCTGGCGTACCTTGTACAGGATATCTCCGTTGACGCTCACAATGTTCTTGCGGTCGTCGGACTGATAGAACACGATGATGTCCTCTCCCCTGCCGTAAGTATCGATATACTCATCACGATACTTGAAATCAAGCGTGATGTACGGCTCCGGCTGCTCGTCGGAGAAGTACAGCTCCTCGCCCATCGTCGTGATAAGATGCTGATAGAAGCTCTTGAAGCTGCTGTCATTCAGCACCTGGTCGCCGCAGGTGAAGCTGTGGTCGTCAGAATCTCCGCTCACCTTGAACACGTATTCTCCGTCGGGAGTTGTGATGGTGAGCGTATCGATGGTGTAGATATACGGCGAAATCGGTCTGCGGGACATGATATCCTGCACCTGGAAAGTGTACCACGGCGCGTTGTCGGTGCTTATCGAATAAATGATATCGCCGCCCTCAAACATCGCGTAATATCCGGTAACAGAGGAAACGCTGTCCTCGCCCTCGCCAGTGACTTCGCGTATCTCATTGCCCAGCAGGAGCACTCTTGCGTTATTGCCGTACTTGAAGCTTACCTTGCAGAACGGGTCGTCAAGACCTGCCGCCGCTATCTCAGCCTCCGTCGGACGGATATACTCGCAGGAGGACGCGCTCAGCGCATACAACCCGTAGCATATTGTCTGTCCGCTGGTAGTGTCAAGCTCTGCCGTTATCGGAGCGGTTATGCGGTGCGTATTGAACGTCGTAACAACGGAATCGTCCTTCTCGGCTTCCTCCGCGATATCGTACATATACTCGATACGTACCGGCTCATCAAGGTCCTTGCGCTCGATTACAAGATAGTCAAGCTCCTGCGGGTTGTTGGTGTCGTATCCGTCGGTCAGCACGAGGTTCACGAAGTTCTTGATATCGTAGAACGCGCTGCCCGCACTGTAGTAGCTGACCTGCATAACGTCATTGCTTCCGTCCGCCAGGCAGTACACATAGTTGGTCGCTGCGGGATTGCATATGCCGAAGCTGATATCCACGGACGAGCCGTCGTCGAAAGTCACTCTGACCTGGGAAACAGGGCTTGCAAGTCCGTACTTCTCAAGGTCCTGGGCGTCCTCCTCAACGACTGAAGAAGCGGAAAGTCCCGCCATGCAGCGCACGAACGAACCGATGGTGGAATCATTGTGATCCACGCCGTCCAGCTCCGGGCTTACCCAGTAATACTGGGTGGAAGTGCTCACGTTGCCGTCGTCGTCAGTGGAGGAAACCTCGCGTTGCTGCCTGTTGAACGAGAAGCTGCCGGTCTCGTTAGTGACCTCCAGCTTCATTACGTTCTCCTGCTCCTTGTCCGTTATCGCGATCTTTTCGCTGTCGGAGCTTGTGGAGCTGGAAGAGGACGAACTGCCGTCGGAGGACGAGCTTTCGGAAGTGCCCGCCTCCCCGGTGCCTGCGCCGGAGGTATTATCGTCAGACGATCCTGTCATCAACAGCGCGAGCATAACGCCGCCGAGAACCAGCAGCACAGCCGCCGCGATGATAACAGTCCTGGTCGTTTTAGAAAGCTTTGCCATTTATCTGTGCCTCCTGCGCACCCAGATAACTATACCCAGAACGATAACGATGACCGGAATAACGATGCACAGAATTACCGCGAGCACATCAGCATTGCCCTGGTTCATATCAAATCCCACGTTGGAGAAGGACTTTGTTGTGATAGTCACGCCGGCGGTCTTGCCGGAGATATAGTTGAACATGTTGACCAGGAGATCCTGGTTGTTTGAGTTGGAATAGCTTACATCGGGGAACAGCTCAGAACCGAAAGCGACAACGCGGGTTATCGCCTGGGTGGTGCTGTGAGTCTTGTAAGCGCAGATAGCGTCGTTGAACACGCCGGACTCCGCGGAAGAAACGTCGAACTCGCTGTCGGACAGCGTGCTCATCGGACGGAGGTACGCTCCGTCGTAGGTTTTTACGAGCACCTTCTGCTCAACGCCGCTCTTGGAATTGCTCTCGCCCCAGATCTGTACTACCGGGCGGACATAAGCGTCATATGTGAACAGCGAATTACCGTAAACGTCGCCTGCATAGTCGGTATCCTGTACATCAAGCACCTGTGCGATCGCCATATTGCCGTAAGTGTAGTCGGCATTCGTCTGCATAACGTAGCTGTCGCCGATGCCGATTCCCCATTCAGACAGGAACGCAGAAAGGTTTACAAGCGCGGAACTGTCGTCGGAGGTCTTGCTGTAATATGCCTGGCCGTTGGAGAAGTAAACGAGGTTCTTGCCGAAAGCGCCGTCGTTATCAAGGAACTTCGCCAGCTTGTCAAGGTTCTCGTTATCGTAGTCCATAGACGGCGCGAACATGACGATGTAGTCAATGCCGCTGTCTATCTCAGAAACGGACTGGAGGTTGATGGTCTCAACATCGTAGCCGTTCTTGCTGAGCAGGTTGGAAAGCGTGCTGCTGTCGCTCTCGCCGAAGCCCTCGGTGAACGCAACGCGTACCGGGTCGGTATTGGTGACATACAGCATAGCCGATATAGCCGCCTGCTCGATGTTGCTTCCGTCAACGACTCTGGAAGCATAGGAGCTGTTCACATACTGCTCGACGTACTGGTCGATATACGTTTCGGGATAGCCGTACTGCGACAGCTGATCTCTGAACGCGCTGCATGAGAAGTAGCTTCCCGGAGTGATTATACGGTGTCTGCCGGTGTCCGCAGCCTCGACAACGATGTAGTTGGAAGAAAGCGTTTCACCGCTGAACCTGGAGGTGAAATCCGGGTTCTGGTCTATCTGGAGGTACTGAACATGGAACTTGGAATTGCGCATTTCCATCTTCTTCAGCAGCTCATTTACGCTCTTGTAATAAGTTCCGCCGCCCTCGAAATCCGTTTCGGAATTCATGACGGAAACAGTCACGTCCATAGTCAGCTTGTCGAGATAGTTCTCAGTAGCTTCGTCGAGGGTGTAGATACCGCTGTCGGAGAGGTCCGCCGTGGTGTCTATCCTGTCGGATATCATGCTGACGATGACGTTCAGCACAACGACCGCCGCGATGAACAGCACTGTGAATACCACAGCCATTGTTCCGTGCTTAAAGTTGCGCTTGTTTATCTTGAACTTTCTTGCCGCAGGATTTCCGTTGCGTATCTCAGCGGGCTTCTTTGCGGGCTTTTCTGATTTTTCGGACTTTTCTTCCGCAGGGGCTTCAGCAGCCGGAGCGGTGGTTTCTGCGGAGTTTTCAAGCTCCTGGTTCTTTTCTTCGTTGATATCGCTCATATCTGCTCCCCCTTTCTCAGCTCCAGCGACGGCGCTCTATAACGCGCATCGTCAGAAAGTTGAATATAACTATCAGACTAAGGAAGAACAGAATATTCTTCAGACTGAAAATGCCGTAGGTGAATTCCTGGTACTTGTACAGCACGGAAAGCGCGTTGATGATGTTCTTGAGGAACGGCACTGTAACGAAGTTCGAAATTATATCGAACAGGCACAGCAGGATATTCACGCCGATGCTGCCGATAGCCGCGATCATCTGGTTCTCAGTAAGGCTGGAGATAAAGATACCGGCGGAAATGAACACGCTTCCCATCAGCACGATGCCGACGAAGTTGCCGAAAAATCCTGCCCAGTTGAACACAGCGCCGCTGCCGGAATTATTCACCGCAGCTGCCAGACCCAGCGCATAGATGAGCATTATCGCAGCGCCGATCAGGAAAATGAAGAACGCCGCCAGGAACTTACCTGCGACCAGACCGAAAAGGCTGACCGGGGAAGTAAGCGTAAGCTGGTCGGTTTTCTGGCGCTTGTCGTCCGCCATAGTTCTCATGGTGAGTATCGGAATAAGTATCATCATGATGAAGAACATCCACAGGAACACCGCCGCCATATCCGCAGAGGAAGCCGAAAGGCAGGTCATCCACAGAAACAGCCCGGAGAACCCGTAGAACACCGCAAGATAAACGTAACCCAGCGGCGATGTGAAGTAGGAAGCGAACTCACGCTTCATTATAGCTGTCATTTGCGCGCACCTCCGTTGTCAGTATTGCCGTAAAAATCACCGGTGGTGAGCTTGAGGAAGATCTCCTCCAGCGTCAGCTCGCTGCTTCTCATCAGCAGTATCGGGTAATTTCTCGCCGCCATGCGCTTGAATACCTCGCGGCGGATATCGCAGCCCTCCACGGCATTCAGTTCGTACTCGCCTATCGTGTTATCAATAGTGCGGTTGAGGTGCACTTCCTGCATTTCGGGTATCTGCTCCAGGAGCGCCTTGACTTCCTTCATCGGTCCCTCTATCTGTACGGTCAGCTTATGGTCTGCGGAGAGGTTGTGCGAAAGGTGCTCGGTTGTGTCGTTAGCCACCAGCCTGCCCTTGTCGATAACGACGATCTTGTCGCATACCGCCTGCACCTCGGACAGAATGTGCGAGGACAGGATAACCGTGTGGTTTCTGCCAAGCTTCTTGATAAGCGTGCGTATCTCGATTATCTGCTTCGGGTCAAGTCCGACCGTCGGCTCGTCAAGAATGAGCACCTTAGGATTTCCGACCAGCGCCTGCGCCAGTCCGACGCGCTGCTTGTAGCCCTTTGAAAGGTTGCGGATAACGCGTCTGGAAACGTCGGTTATCTTAACCAGGCTGCAGATCTCGTTGAGGTGAGATTTACGCGGAAGCTTGCACTTCTTGAGGTCGTACACGAAATTCAGGTACTCCATCACCGTCATATCCAGGTAGAGCGGCGGTAACTCCGGCAGATAGCCGATGTCCTTCTTTGCGCGCACCGGATCCTCCAGGATATCGACGCCGTTGATGAGCGCCTGACCTCCCGATGACGACAGATAGCCGGTCAGCATGTTCATTGTCGTGGATTTGCCCGCGCCGTTCGGTCCGAGGAAGCCGAGTATCTCGCTCTCCCCGGCGGTGAAGCTTATACCGTCCACTGCGAGCTTGCTGCCGTAGCTTTTGCTCAGGTTTTTTACTTCGATCATAGGTATGTCCTTTGTATCGGGCGTTAGTGCCCGTAATTATTTTTTGGCATATATCCCGGAGCATATCCGGGATATACACTCGTACATAATCAGATTATCACACTAAAGTGACGATAGTGTGAATTAACTATGAATAAAGCGTAAAATCAGCCGATTTCAGCAGTCAGCTTCTCAACAGCCTTCTTCATGCGGTCAAGGGTATCCTGCTTGCCGAGTATCTTCGCAAGCTCAACGCCGCCGCCGGGAGTTACTGCCTTTCCGCTGAGCGCGACACGCAGCGGATAGAGATACAGTCCGTTCTTTACGCCATCTGCCTCTATCTGCCTGAACAGCGCGTCATGAATGTTCTCGGCTGTGAAATCCTCAACGCCATCGATGACCGGAATGAGCTTCCTGAGCGCTTCCAGGGAGGTCTGGGGAGTTGTTTTCATCTTCTTGCTGACGTACATGTCTATGGAGTACTCCGGCATTGCGTCGATGAAGTCAACTCGCTCCGGGATATCGTTGAACACCTCAGTTCTGGGCTGTAAGCCGGCGCAGAGGAGCGGCAGGTCGATATCCGTGCGCTTGCAGGTCTGGCGTATCCACGGCTCAGCGTACTCAACGAACTTCTCCAGCGGGAGGTTGCGGATATACACTGCATTGATTGCAGTCAGCTTAAGCGGGTCGAATATCGCAGGTGACTTGGAGATACCGGACAGATCGAACGCCTCAATCATCTCGTCCAGTGTGAATATCTCCTGCTCGCCCTTGGGCGCCCAGCCCAGCAGCAGAATGTAGTTCAGAATAGCTTCGGTAAGGTATCCCTTTGCGCGGAAATCCTCGAAGGAAGCGTCGCCGTCGCGCTTGGAAAGCTTGTGCGTAGCGTCGCGCATGATGTGCTCAACGTGAATGTATATCGGCGGCTTCCAGCCGAATGCAGCGTAAAGCAGATTGTACTTCGGCGCGGAGGAAAGGTACTCGTTACCTCTTACGACATGCGTGATGCCCATTGTATGGTCGTCAACGACGTTCGCGAAGTTGTAGGTAGGCATTCCGTCGGATTTCAGCAGCACCTGGTCGTCCAGGTCGATGTTCTCAACGGTGATGTCGCCGTAGATCTCGTCGTGGAACGTAGTCGTACCGTCGTTCGGGATCTTCTGGCGGATTACGCAGGATTCGCCGGCGTCGTGGCGCTTCTTCGCCTCGGCGGGGTCAAGATCGCGGCAGGGGCAGCGGTGCGCGGAGGCAAGACCGTTTGCGGTGTCCTCGCTGCTGTCCTCGTTCTTTCCGCAGAAGCAGTAGTATGCGTGTCCGGTTTCCACCAGCTTCTCGGCATATTCCTTGAACATGCCCATTCTCTCGCTCTGTACATACGGACCGCAGGGACCGCCGATGTCCGGACCCTCGTCCCAGTTAAGGCCGCAGGTCTTGAGCGTCCTGTAGATAACGTCGGTAGCGCCCTCAACGTAGCGTCCCTGGTCGGTATCCTCAATACGCAGGATAAACTTGCCCTTGTTCTTTCTCGCAATAAGATAGGTATACAGCGCCGTGCGCAGATTGCCTATGTGCATGTACCCAGTGGGGCTGGGTGCAAATCTTGTCCTGACTTCCATTTGTCATTGTCCTTTCGTATATTACGCTTAATAGCGGTTATTGCATTTCAGTGCATCGCATTGTCCTTGTCCCTGGCTATCTGCTGTTTAAGCTCGTCAAGTCCCGAAAACTTCACCTCCGGGCGAATGAACCGCACCAGAGCCACTGCGATGTTCTTTCCGTAAAGGTCGCCGCTGTAGCCTATGATGTGCGTTTCCATGACCGCCCCGGTGCCGTCGTGGCGCGTTACCGTAGGCTTCACGCCGACGTTCGTCACACCGTGGTACTGCTTTCCGTCCACCTCGACATAGCTCTTGTATACGCCGTATCTCGGGATTATGTTGGTATCCGGAATTATCTGGTTAATCGTCGGGAAGCTTATCGTACGCCCAATCTCATTGCCTCTGACTACCGGGAGCCTGTACCACAATTCGTAGCCGAGCAGCCTGTTCGCCTGCTCTATCTCGCCCTTGCGGATATGCTCGCGGATACGCGTGGAACTGATGATCTGTCCGTCCAGGCAGACGTCCTGAACGACCTCGGCGCGCATTCCATACTTTGCGCCGATCTCCGCCAGACGCTCCGGCGTACCGCTTCCGCCCTTACCGAACCGGAAGTTCCTGCCGCAGCAGGCGAAGCCCGCGTTCAGCCGGTCGATGAGTATTTTCTTCACGAACTCCTCATCAGTCAGAGTGCATACCTCCGCGAAATCCGGCGCATAGATGTACTGTACGCCGAGCTTCTCCATCAGCTCGCACTTGTTCTCGAACGAGATTATGTCCTCCGGACCGCGGAACTTCGGCAGCGTGGTGTCGCAGTTGAACGTGAACACCGCCGGTTTCAGCCCCGGCTGCGCCATTGCCGCGCCTATTACGCCGACGTGCCCCAGATGAAGCCCGTCAAAATAGCCCAGCGCAACTGCGGTCTTTTCCGCAGCCTTTCCGCTGTTAGTTATGTCGATCAATTATTTCACCATCTTCACCGGATAAACCGGCATTCTCACTCGCCCCGGAACTGCTTCACCGGGACAAGCTCACCATCAGAATTTATGCGCCCCACTCCGAGGAAAGCTCCCCCGGCGGTGACGCGGCTGAGTACGTCAGTTTCAGTGCGCTTCATCAGCCTGTCGGCGTCCAGGCGCACTCCGTTGAGGTACATTCTCTGCTGCACCTCGTCCAGCGGTATTTCCGGCAGAGCCGCGAAAACGTTTTCCACAGGAAGCAGCCAGCGCTCCAGCTGCTCCTTGTCCGCCGAGCGTATGTCCTCCAGCTCGTGGCACTCAGCCAAAGTGAAGCCGCAGCTCCTTGTCCTGCACAGGCTGGTCATTACTGCCCCAGTACCCAGACTATCGCCGATATCGTTTATCAGCGTGCGGATATACGTGCCGCCGGAGCAGTCAACGTCAATAACGCCGTCGGTGCCGTCGAAGCTTACAAGCTCCAGACGGGAGATAGTCGCCGGGCGCGGCTTGCGCTCGACCTCTATTCCCCTGCGCGCCAGGTCGCAGAGCTTCTGCCCGTTGACCTTGAGCGCTGAGTACATCGGCGGTATCTGCATGATGTCGCCCCGGAAATCCTCCAGGGCAAATTCCATCTCAGCTTCTGAAATTCCGTTCTCACAGCGGGAGCGCAGCTTCCCCCAGATATCCTGGGTGTCGGAAACGAACCCCAGCCGGAACCCGGCGCTATAGCTCTTGCTGTCGTCCGGAACCAAGTCTACCGCCTTGGTGGCGCCGCCGACGAATACCGGAAGGACTCCGGTAGCCATCGGGTCGAGCGTTCCGCCGTGACCTATCTTTTTAGTGCCGAAGCACCTCCGCATGGAAGCCACCACGTCGAACGAAGTGAACTCCTGCGGCTTGTTTACGCATATTATTCCCGTCATGTGGCGTTACCCAGAGCCTTTGCGCACGCCCAGACGATCTTCTTTTCAGCGTCCTCCAGGGAGGCTTCGAACGCGCAGCCGGCAGCTCTCGCGTGCCCGCCGCCGCCGAACTGCTGAGCGATCGCGGAAACGTCCGCGTTTTCGCTGGAGCGCAGCGACACCTTATAAAATCCGGGGTTCTTCTCCTTGATGCAGATTCCTATATCTACGCCCTCTATCTGGCGCGGGATAGCGGAGAGCGCGCCCACGTCCTCGCTGTCGATACCCTCTATGGAGTCTATCAGCGCCTGAGTTACGTCGATGACGGCTATTCTGCCGCCGGAGTAATAGCGTATCTTGCTGATAGCAAGCTGCTCTAATTTAAGTCTGCCCTGGCTCTTCATATCGAACATCGCGTAATTTATCGGTACGATATCCGCGCCGAGCTTCATCAGCTCTGCCGCATAAACATGGGTCTGCGGGGAGGTGTTGCTGTACTTGAAGCAGCCGCTGTCCGTCGCGATTCCGGTGTACAGGCAGTCGGCGATGCAGCTGGTTATTTTCACGTCCTTCATGGAATACAGCAGCTCGAATATAAGCTCGGCAGCCGCGGCGTATTCCGGAGCCAGGAGCAGCCGCTCGGCATACTCCGTATTGCTGACGTGATGATCTATGCAGAGTGCGGCCTTTTCGCCAAGCTCCCTCATTCCGTAAAGCAGCTTGGTATCCGCTACATCGACAGTTACGATGGTCTGCGGTTCGAACTCCTGCTGCTCTATCTCGCGGAACATATAGTTGAATTTTCTGGGAATAGGATCCGGGCACACTGCCTTTGCCTTTTTCCCGAGCTGCTGGAGCGCTCCGCACAGGGCGAAGCCGCAGCCCAGCGTATCTCCGTCGGGACTGCCGTGCATAAGGATAAGGAAGCAGTCGTTTTCCCGCAGGAAATTCGCGGCTTCGTTAAGGTCAATTCTCCTCATCAGGTCCCTCCTGCTCATCGGCAGCCGGTTCCTGCTGAGCCGACTTCGGCAGCTTTGCGAGTATCTCTTCGATGTGTGCGCTGTAATCCAGCGAGTTATCCGGCAGGAATATCAGCTCCGGCATCTTTCTCATGCGGATACGCGCCGCGATCGCCTTCTTGAAATATCCGGAAGCGGCGGTCATGCCCTCCACAGCCTTGGCAGTCCTGCCCTCGCCGCCCAGGCACGCGATGTGCACCTTGCAGTAGGACAGGTCGCTTGTAAGCTCTACGTGGGTGACCGTCACAAAATTCTTTGAAACCCTGGGATCCTTCACTCCGCTGACTGCGGAGGAAAGCTCCCGCTTTATATCCTCGGAAAGTCTTTTAAGATTGAAATTAGCCATAGAACCTCCCTCTGACCAGACGCAGCCGGACGCCGGAGCGCCCGGTGACGCGTTCATCAGTCACGATATTCTTCCATAGTATAAGCCTCGAAGATATCGCCGACCTTGATGTCGGTGAACTTCTCAAGGCTGATACCGCACTCGTAGCCGGCAGCGACTTCCTTGACGGAGTCCTTGAAGCGCTGCAGACCTGCGATCTTGTCGTCGCCGACGATGATTCCATCGCGGACGATACGTACCTGACCGTTTCTTGCGACCTTGCCGTCAAGCACATAGGAACCGGCAACGATACCGACGTTTGTGATCTTGTAAACCTGGCGTACCTCAACTCTGCCGAGGTCAACCTCTCTGAACTTAGGAGCGAGCATGCCCTTCATTGCAGCGGTGATATCCTCGATAGCGTCGTAAATTACGCGGTACAGACGGATCTCGATACCGTCGCGCTTTGCGTTGTCCTGTGCGGACGGGTGCGGTCTTACGTTGAAGCCGACGATGATAGCGCCGGAAGCCGCAGCGAGCATTACGTCGCTCTCGCTTACAGCACCAACAGCGCCGTGGATAACGCGTACGCGTACTTCCTCGTTGGAGAGCTTCTCAAGGGACTGCTTTACAGCCTCGACGGAACCCTGTACGTCAGCCTTGACGATGATGGGGAGTTCCTTGACGGTACCCTCCTCGATGGAAGAGAACAGGTTGTCGAGAGTTACCTGGTGGTAAGCCTTGAACTGCTCTTCCTTAGCCTCCTGGCGGCGCTTCTCAACGAGCTCACGCGCAAGCTTCTCGTCCTCTACCGCTGCGAAAGTATCGCCTGCGGACGGAACGTCGGCCAGACCCATGATCTCAACAGGAACGGACGGACCTGCTTCCTTTACGGTCCTGCCCTTGTCGTCACGCATTACACGGACTCTGCCAACGGACATACCTGCGATGAGGACATCGCCGGAATGCAGCGTACCGTTCTGTACCAGCACGGTAGCGATAGGACCTCTGCCCTTATCCAGCTTTGCCTCGATTACCGCACCGGTAGCCAGTCTGTTCGGGTTGGCCTTAAGTTCGAGGACGTCTGCGGTCAGGCAAACCATCTCAAGCAGTGTGTCTATATTCTCACCGGTCTTTGCGGAAACAGGAACGCAGATAACGTCGCCGCCCCACTCCTCGCACACGAGGTCGTACTTGGTGAGCTCTTCCTTGATCTTATCGGGATTTGCGCCCTCCTTATCCATCTTGTTGATGGCAACGATGATGGAAACTCCGGCTGCCTTTGCGTGGTTGATAGCCTCAACGGTCTGCGGCATGATACCGTCGTCCGCTGCTACTACCAGTATAGCGATATCCGTTATGCTCGCGCCGCGCGCTCTCATAGATGTGAACGCTTCGTGTCCCGGAGTATCCAGGAATGTGATATCGCGGTCGTTGATGTGCACTCTGTAAGCACCGATGTGCTGTGTGATGCCGCCTGCCTCGGTGGAAGTAACGCTGGCATGTCTGATATAGTCCAGCAGGGATGTCTTACCGTGGTCAACGTGACCCATTACAACTACGACCGGATCACGCGGCTGCAGGCTCTCCGGATTGTCAGGAGTATCCTCGAACAGACGCTCCTCGATGGTCACAACGACTTCCTTTTCTACCTTGGCGCCGAGTTCCTCAGCAACCAGGGAAGCGGTATCGAAGTCGATGGTCTCGTTAAGGTTAGCCATAACGCCCAGGTTGAACAGCTTCTTGATTACCTCGGTAGCTGTTACCTTCAATCTGGAAGCCAGCTCGGATACAACGATCTCGTCCGGGATCTGAACCTTGAGCTGCTGCTTTCTTGCGCGCTCAAGTTCAAGGCGCTTGAGCTTCTGAGCCTCTGTCTCGCGCTTGCTGTTGAACGGCTTGCCCTTGTTCTGGGACTTCTGCTGGATCTTCTGTTTGCGCTGGAAGCTGTCGTTGGACATTCTTCCTGCGGGAGCGATGGTCTCGTAGCGCTCGTTGTACTTATCAAGCTCAACGTAGCTGCCGCGGGTGTCTACCATCTTTGTTACCTGCTCTCCGCGCTGAACAGCCTCGCCCTTCTGCTTCTGGGTGGGCGGAGTGTTGACCTTGATCTTGGAAGAGTCGATAGCGGGCTTCTTGATGCTCTGCTTGGAGCTGTCAGCCAGCGGATTAACCTGCTCCCTGCGTACGTCGCGGTTATCGCGGTTGAACGGACGGTCGCCATTTCTGTTGTTATTGAACTGGGGGCGGTCGCCGGGTCTGCCGTTGTTAAACTGCGTTCTGTCGCCGTTTCTGTTATTGTTGAACTGCGGACGGTCGCCGTTAGCGCCGGGACGTGCATTGTTGTCACGGTTGAACGGTCTGTCGCCGTTCCTGTTGTTATTGAACTGCGGACGGTCACCGTTTGCACCGGGTCTTGCGTTATTGTCGCGGTTGAACGGACGGTCGCCGTTTCTGTTGTTATTGAACTGCGGACGCTCGCCGGGTCTGCCGTTGTTGTCGCGGTTCTGCGGTTTGTCGTTCTGTCTGGGAGCTGCGGGCTTTGCTTCCTGCTTCGGCTCTGCCTTGACTTCCGGCTTTGTTTCCGCCTTGACCTCGGGCTTTGGCTCAGCCTTTGCTTCCGGCTTGACTTCTGCCTTTGCCTCAGTCTTGGGCTCTGCCTTGACTTCCGGCTTGGCTTCTGCCTTTACCTCGGTCTTAGGCTCCGGCTTAACTTCTGCCTTGACCTCAGTCTTAGGCTCCGCCTTTACCTCCGGCTTAGCCTCTGCCTTTCCTTCAGCCTTAGGCTCTGCGGGAGCTTCCTCCTTCTTTGCGGCGGGCTTCTTCTTTGCAGCAGGCTTCTTCTCCTCTACCTTGGGCTTCTCGGTCTTCTGACCTGCGGTAGCCTTGAAATATTCGTCGAAGCTCTTTACCTCGTGCTTCTTGGAGTAGTTCTCCAGCACGTAGCTTATCTCCTGGTCGCTGAGGGAGGTCTGTGCTTTCTTGGAACCCTCGAAAGCGCCGTCCAGCAGCTGAATTATCTCACTGCGGTCAACACCCATGTCAGCCGCAATATCCTGTACACGATACTTTTTGTTTGGCAATGTAACTTTCCTCCATACTGATTAGTCGTTCCCGGAATATCCGCTTCTCAATTCCGGGCTTCAGATATATGTTTTGTGATAGAGCCGTATAATCCCACGTCGAGCACCAGGAAGATGCCCGTGCGCTTTCCGACAGCGTCCTTCGCGTCGTCCATGGTGAAATCACCGTGAATGACCGGCGTGCCGCACTTCTCTGCGTGGAAGCAGATCTCTTTTTCTGTCTTGGGCGACACGTCCGCCGCCAGAATGATACCAGCCGCCTTTGACTTAGGCGCCGTCATCTCCTGCACAGCCGCGTCAAAGCCCATAACGAGCTTACCGGCACGGCGGCAAAGGCAGATCGTCGAAAGTTCCTTATTTATCCGAACTCAGCTCCTTTTCAAGAATTTCATATATTTCATCGGGTATGGCGCATTTCAGACCACGTTCCAGCTTTCTGCCCTTCTTCGCAAGTTCCAGGCATTCTTTGCTGCGGCAGAGATACGCGCCACGTCCGGGCTTTTTTCCCGTGAGGTCAACGGAGATCTCTCCGTCCTTGCTGCGGACTATCCTCACTGAACCCTTCTTGCCTATCATTTCGCCGCAGCCTGTGCATTTGCGCAGCGGAATGTGCTTTTCCTGCATATGACGCTCCTTATTCCTCGGTGCCTGCAGTTTCTTCTGCAGCAGCTGCGGGGACCTCAGCCTGTTCAGCCGCGGTATTTTCAGCAGCCTCGGGCTGTTCCTCTTCCTCGGGGTATTCGATAACTTCGAGATCCTCGGGAGTTACCTTGCTCTCAGCCTTGATATCGATCTTGAAGCCTGTGAGCTTAGCGGCGAGCAGCGCGTTCTGACCCTTGTTGCCGATGGCGAGCGAAAGCTGGTTATCAGGCACGATAGCCTTGCACGCTCTCACATGCGGGTCGTTGATGACTACGCGGAGTACCTCAGCGGGCTTGAGCGCCTGCTTGATGAATTCCTCGGGATCATCGCTGTAAAGAACTACGTCAACCTTTTCGCCCTTGAGTTCCTTTGTGACCGCATTGATACGGGACTTCTGAGTACCGATGCACGCGCCTACTGCGTCAACGTTCGGGTCGTTGCTGATAACAGCGATCTTCGAACGGGAACCGGGAGCACGGCTGGTGGACTTTATCTCAACAGTGCCGTCGTATATCTCAGGGCATTCCAGCTCGAACAGGCGCTTGATAAGACCCTTGTCTGTACGTGTGATGCGCAGCGACTGGCGCTTTGCGCCCTCCTTATATTCTTTGGAAACACCGGTGATATATACCTTGATAACATCGCCGACATGGAGCACCTCGCCGGGTATCTGATCCTGGCGCATGAGGAGCACCTCGTTGTGGTTCACCTCGATGGTAGCGTGACCGGTCTTGGGCTCGATCTTGGTAACGACAGCGGAAACAGCCTCGTTCTCATATTCGCCCCACATCTCGCTGAGCTGCTGACGCTCAACATCGCGGAAGCCCTGCTTGATGAGGTCCTTGGCATTCTTAGCCGCGATACGCTTGAACTCGTGAGTATCAACAGGAACCCTGATGTGGTCGCCGACCTGAGCATTCGGGTCGATCTTGCGTGCGTCCTCGAGAACGATCTCGATTTCCGGCTCATACAGAGTGTCCACTACCTCGATGACTTCCTTAAGTACGCTGACATTGAATATATGGCGGTCGAAGTCGATATTGACGAACACGACCTCGCTGTCCTTGTCTTCAAGATGCATGTTGGTCTTGAGGCTCTTTTCGATAGCGCTCTTGATCTTTGTCACGAACACATCTCTGTCGATTCCCTTTTCCTGCGCGTATTCAGTCAGCGCGGTGAAGAAATCCATCATATCGTCCTTGGGCTGTACCTTTTTCTTAGCCATTTTCCATTATTCCTCCGTAAAAATTTTGTCACTCTCCGCCCTTGAGCAGATCGTCGTCGTCAAAATCATCGTAATTTATTGCAGAAACATCAGCCAGCGGAAGCACCAGCTCGCCGAAATCTCCGGTTACCGTGATATTCTCGCCGTCAAAGCCGCCCAGCACACAGCTGAATGCCTTTGAGGGAGCGCCCTCGCACAGCTTGTAGGTCTTGACGATGATCTTCTTGCCTATCGACGGTTCAAGCTGGGCTATGCGGCGCACGGGGCGCTCCAGACCTGCCGAGCCTATCTCCAGATAGTCGATCCTGTCAATAAAATCCTGCTTGTCGATCTCCGCGTTGATAAGTCCGTCGATCGACTCGCAGTCGTCGATGGAAACCCCTCCCGGACGGTCGATGAAAATACGCAGGTACCATTTCGCGCCTTCCTTGGCGAACCATACGTCCCACAGCTTGAAGCCGTGGTCCTCTACTATCGGTCTTACCGCAGCGTCAGCCGCAGCCTCGATAGAGCTAAGACCCTTTGCCAGTGCCATTCAGACAGCTCCTTTCAGAATATGCAGCGGGATACGCATTGCTGCATACCCCCGATTAAAACTTAAAGACTGGAGCGAAACCCCAGTCTTCAGTCTAATCTATCTTAATGTATTATACCACGTTTTTTTCAGAAAATCAATAGGTTTTTTGAAAAATCTGCGTAAAAAAAGCACTTTCAAACATCAGATTTACCAATCAGAAAGTAAATTCAACTCAATATCCTACCGCGCTTACGCCATAAACCGCCTGTTCATGCGTAAAGCCTTCAAATTCCAGTTGCTCGATCAGCGCATCTCGGGAAAAAGAGGAATAATCGAGATAGCTCTGCGCTTTCTTTGCCGCCTGTTCATTCCAGTCTGCTCCGCAGTTGTCAACGCCCCTTACAGCCTGTTCGTGCGTGAATCCTTCGAATTCAAGCTGCTCAACAAGTCCACTGTAAGAAAAAGACGAATATTTAAGATAATCTTTTGCTTTTTCAACCGCCTGATCTTCCTCATTTATTCCGACCTGGTCAACGCCGTAAACCGCTTGATCATGTGTAAAGCCCTCAAATTCAAGCTGTTCTATCAGTGAGTCACGGGAAAAAGAGGAATAATCAAGATAGCTCTGAGCTTTCTTCGCTGCCTGCTCATTCCAGTCTGCTCCGCAGTTTCTTGCGCCGTACTCGGCTTCAGATGTGGTGAAGCCTTCAAACTCAAGCTGCTCTATAAGACCTTTCTCTGAAAAAGAAGAGAACCTGAGATAACTTTGCGCTTTTGAAAGAGCATTCTTTTCTCTCATGGTTGCACTGTCAGAAAAAGAAACCGGCGCGCTGGTAGCAACTGTTTCTGTTTCCTCCGGAACTGAACTTTCCGGCGCATCGGAGCTCTGTTTGCTTTCGGATTTTTCAGCAGAAGTCACCTGTGGGGCACTGCTGTCAGCCACAGACGTTACCTGTGAATCGGTACTGTCGACCGCAGAAATATCCGACGACTTTTTCGTGGAGCATGCTGTAAGTGCCATACTACAGAATACTGCCGCTACGGTCATAAGTCTGATCATTTTTGTTGTGATTTTGCTTTTATTGTTTATCATTTGGGGGTCACTCCTTTTTTTGATTACAGTATATCACATCAATTATCGCATGTCAAGTCTAAACAGTATCCGTTATGATGCACTTTTTAAAAAAATCAAAATAATCAGAAAACATTCAAAGAATTCAGTTTTATTTTTCGGAGGAAACTAAAAAAACAGATGATTCTGTGTTGACAAATCCATAAAATCGTGCTATAATCAATCCATATGAATACGAAAAGCTGTGACAAGAAACAGTAGGCACATCTGATTTTCCAGAGAAACGGCGGTAGGTGCGAGCCGTTATTGAAGATATGCCGAACCCGTCTTTGAGCTGCGCCCGGAACCCGGAATCCCCGGCAGTAAGCGGCGCCGGAACTCACCGTTAAATGAGGAGCGTTGTATGACGTGAAGCGCGGGATGACCCCGAATTCAGGTGGTAACACGGACTTTGTACAGTTCGCCCTGAGCAGAAATGCTCGGGGCTTTTTGTATTCTTGAGTAAATTCATCATTCGAAAGGAAGAAAAACATGAAACTTGAAAAGCTTGTCGGCGACCGTTTCAAGCAGCGCCCCTCCGACTGCAACATCGACAGCCACGCACTGATGATACGCGGAGGCTATATGAAGTACGTAGCAAACGGAATTTTCTCCAGCTACATGCCGTTAAAGCGCATCACACGCAAAATCGAGCAGATAATCCGCGAGGAAATGGACGCCATCGACGGCCAGGAAGTATCTTTCCCGGTAGTTATGCCTGCTTCTCTCTGGCAGGAATCCGGCAGATATGAGAGCATCGGCAGCGAGCTGCTGCGCTTCACAGACCGCAATAAGGCGCAGATGGTCCTCGGCATGACTCACGAGGAGGCCGCAGTACAGTTGGTACGCGAGTACGCAAACAGCTACACCAAGTATCCATTCATGATCTACCAGATACAGACAAAGTTCCGCGATGAGGCGCGTCCCCGCGGCGGTCTTATCAGAGTGCGCGAGTTCACGATGAAGGACGCGTATTCCTTCCACACATCTCAGGAGGATCTTGAGGAATACTACATGCGCTGCCACAAGGCTTACGAGCGCATTTACGCGCGCGCAGGCATTCCCGAGGTGATTTCCGTCAAGTCCGACTCCGGCATGATGGGCGGCAGCATCTCTCACGAATTCATGCTGCTCACTCCTATCGGCGAGGACTCCATCGCTATCTGCAAGGACTGCGGTTTCCGCGCAAACATGGAGGCTGCGGAGTCCATCATCGAGAACACCCGCGACGCCGAGAGCCAGCCTCTCACCGAAGTACACACCCCGAATGTCCACACCATCGAGGATATCTGCGAATTTTTGCATTCCCCGCAGGAAAAGAGCTGCAAGGCCGTTGTATACCAGCGCAACCACGATGACAGCTACGTTGTCGTATTTATCCGCGGCGACCTGGACATCAACGAAACAAAGCTCACGAACTACCTTGGCTGCGATATCCACCCGGCAGTGATCACCCCCGAATGCGGACTTAACGCAGGCTATATCGGACCGGTAGGGCTTCCCGAGGGAATGACCGTGCTGTTTGACAAGTCCCTGCAGAACACCAACAACCTCTCCTGCGGCGCAAATAAGGAAGAGTACCACTACACCGGTCTTGACATCGACCGCGACTGCAAGAACGTAGAGTACCGCGATTTTGCGAAGATAATCGAAGGCGGCATATGCCCCAGCTGCGGCAAGAAGCACATCACCATCTCCCGCGGTATCGAGGTAGGCAACATATTCCAGCTCGGTACCAAGTACACCAAGAGCATGGGCATGACTTATCTCGACAAGGACGGCAACGCACAGGTTCCGATAATGGGCTGCTATGGCATTGGCGTGGGCAGACTTGCAGCTTCCGTCTGCGAAGTTCACCATGATGATTACGGTCCCATCTGGCCGATGGCAATTGCGCCGTGGCAGGTACACATCTGCGCGGTCCGTTCCGACGACGCCGAGGTCAGGGAAAAGGCAGACGCACTTTATGACGAACTCACAAAGCGCGGCGTTGAGGTCATCTACGACGACCGCGCAGTGAGCGCAGGCGTAATGTTCTCCGACGCAGACCTGCTAGGTGTTCCGCTGCGCGTTATCGTCAGCCCGAGAAACCTCAAGGACGGCGTTATCGAGATCTCCGCAAGAGATAAGAGCTTCAGCGAGAAGCTTGCTCCTGCCGAGGTTGCAGACAGAGTTCAGCAGAAGATCGCAGAAATGATGCAGTTCGACGTGGAATAATTCAACATTCAGCACAATAACTCCCCGCAAATGTGGGAGCGTCTGAGAGATATATAATCCCGCCAAAGTCCGAAACGACCGTTCACTCGGTTGTTTCGGGCTTTTTTTCTGCGTCGGACGAAATCAGCCCGACACCGTTAAAGTAAACCTCAATGTCCTGTTGGCGTTTACCGTCAACCTTAACGGCTTGATGAACAGTCACTTTGTCGATGAACTCGTTGAGGATTTGCGGTGTAAGCTCGGTGATATGCAAATATTTCCTTACCAAGTCGATAAACTTTGTAGTATCGGTTTTCTTCGCTTCAAGAGCCGCCAGCTCCTTTTGAGCCGCTTTCAAAGCAGCGTTCTGTTCTTCCTGCTCTGCTATGTACTTTGCCGAGAGCTTCGTAAACATTTTGGCGGTGATTCCCCCGACAACCTTGTCCTCGTAAAGTTGAGAGATTACGCTGTCGATTTGTTCAATACGCCGCTTTGCTGTGTCAATGGTTTTCTTCAGCGAATGGGTCTGCTTTAGTTGTTCGGCTGTTCCTCGCTCCATTACTTGACGAATAAACTCGTCCTCGTACTCCGAAACATACTCCATAACGCTGTTAATTTGCCGTATCAGGAGCTGTTCCACAACATCTGCTCTGATAAAATGTCCCGTGCAAAAGCCCTTGCGCTTGCGGTATGCTGCACAGCAGTAGTATTCAGCTTGTTTCGGCGGTTTTACATAATAGAGCTTGCTCCCACAGTCAGCGCAGAAAAGATGTCCCGACAAAATCGGTATCTGATAGTTGTGCCTTACGTTGCGCCGTCTGCCTTGCCGGATTTTCTGCACCAGTTCCCAAGTGTCACGGTCAATTATCGCTTCGTGTGTGTCGGGAACAATTTGCCATTCATCGGGCGATACGTCAATGCGTTTCTTGATTTTGAATGACTTCTTCGTGGTTTTACCATTCACTGTATCGCCTGCATAACAACGATTGGCGAGAATGCGAGATACCGTGTCGCTGTTCCAAGAGAATTTTGTGTCCTCTGCAAACTTGCGTTTGACAACTCCGTGAACCGACTTATAAGCTGTAGGAATTAACACCCGTCTTTCGCAAAGGCTGTTAGCTATTTGGTTTGTGTTCAGACCTTGCAAACAAAGCTGAAATATCTCCCTAACAATCTCGGCTGCTTTTTCGTCAATTATCCATTGCTTGGGGTTATCAGGGTTCTTGATATAACCGTAAGGCACATTTGAAGTAAGATGTTCGCCAGCCCGTGCCCTTGCCCGATTGACCGCCTTGATTTTCTTGCTTGTGTCTTTCGCATACCATTCGTTCATGATATTCTTGAACGGAATAAAGTCGTTGTCGCCGTTTGCACTGTCATAGCTGTCGTTAATTGCGATGAAACGGACATTGTTCTGCGGAAATAAAATTTCCGTGTACATACCCACTTGAATGTAATCTCTTCCGAAACGGCTCATATCCTTGACTATAACCGTTTTGACCTCGCCGTTCTGAACATCGTTCAGCATTGCCTTGAAACCGTCACGCTCAAATGTCGTTCCGGATATTCCGTCATCAACGTAAAATCTGGTGTTGAAAAAGCCTTTTTCGTCAGCATATTGTGTAAGCAGTTTCTTCTGATTTTCAATCGAGAGGCTCTCGCCCTCGTTATCATCATCGCAGCTAAGCCGGCAATAGAGTGCGGTGACTGCACCGCTTTCGGTTATTGCGCTGTTCAAGTTCATAAATGTCCTCCTCCCGCCGCTTGAACAAACGCAGACCTTACCTTATTTATATTATAACACGGCTGGGAGGGTTTGTCCATAGATTTTCTAACTTTTTTGCTTTAAAGTGCCGAAAAGAATTTTCTTAACTGTTTTCTTTACAAATTCTGGTGGAACGTTCTTGGCATTGGTTTTCACAACGTATGTGGTGTTGCCAATAACGACTTCCTCCATACTCATTTCGCTGTTTGGCTTACAAATTTCCATTGACAGCTCCTTTCTCGCTTATAATTTACTTACATAAACCAATGTTGTTACCATTGGCTTATGTAAGCAGACTACAATCAAAAACAGGTCGGACATTACGTTCTTTGCATACAGTCCGACCCATTTTTCTGACTATATTTCTCAAAGCAAACTGCGAGTAGTTACGCATTCGCACATAGGACTCTCACCTCTGCCCATTCCTGTGGGACAGCCGTCACCGGAAGTATCATTATATTGCAGGCTGCAAATGCGCTCGTTCCTTTAAGGACGCCCTATGCGTTTAGGGCGCCTGCGAACCGTCGGCAGGTGATATGGTATCTTTTATTCTCGCACAAAAAAGTAGGTGGACACGGATAATGAGATACCAAATCAGATCGAAAGCAGGAATGTCTTGGCGCTTGTCTGTCAGAAACAGCACAGCACTGCAACTTATGTGTTTGCTTTGCTATTCAGTTTTCAATGAGCTTTCACAAGCATTCCTGCCTGTACTTTAATAATATCATAAATCCGCTCTGAGAAATCCCGATTATCAGGAATGGAATTTCGTTATACAAGAATTACGAATTATCATTGTTGGACTACCTAGATTATTTGTAATATAATGAGTGTATGGTTTCGCAAATTATTTCCTTTTGTGAAAGGGCAAATCGGCTGAAAAACGCAATTCTAAAGCCAAAATTCACTCAATTACTATTACAGACAGCAAATTTGAACCGTAAAATGGGCAGAACTGAAAAGAAAAATCCACCTTACAGCCGTATTTACCGTCAAAAATGTTGTCAGAACCGGGGGTTATACAATGGCTAGACGCGGTGAGAATATCTACAAAAGAAAAGACGGTCGCTGGGAAGGACGCTATAAAAGTGGAGTTAGGGCTGACGGAACAGCAAGATATTCCTCAATTTATGGGAAAACCTATGCTGAGGTCAAGGGCAAATTATCGGAGAAACGTTCTAAAACCGATGTTTCGTCTATTCCGAAAAATCTGACGGTTAACAATCTTTTTTCGTTGTGGTTTGCGGATATTCGGCTAAAAGTAAAAGAATCAACTTATATGAACTATCAGATGAAATATGAAAAACACATCAGCTCATCGCTCGGAAAAACACTTTATGAAAAGCTGACGGTCGAAAAACTTAATGACTTTGTGCATTCAAAGCTGGCAAGCGGACTTTCTCCCAAATATACCGCTGATATTGCAGCGGTAATCAAATCAGCGTGCCGCTTTGCCAGGAAACGTTTTAGTTATGAGGATAAATCAGCATTTATGGCAACTCCCAAAGGCAAGTCAAAAGAAAAAGAGCTGCTCGACAAAACGGAGCAGACTCTGCTTAACAATTATCTTATTTCTAACCCGACATCATCAAATGTCGGTATTTTACTATCTGCGGCAACTGGTATCCGTATAGGTGAGCTTTGTGCGCTGAAATGGGAAAACATCAACCTTGAAAAAAGAATTCTGACCGTCAGGAACACGGTTCAGAGAATTAAGAATATTGACGGAAATACAGCCACGAAGCTGGTGGTGACTTCGCCCAAGAGCAGCTCATCTGTTCGGGAAATCCCGCTGCCGGAGTTCATTATACCTTATTTGAGTAATCATAGAACAGGTAACAGCTGTTATCTTCTTTCGGGAATGCAAGGAATTGTAGAGCCAAGAGTAATGCAGTACCGATTTAAGCGGATCCTTGCTGAACTTCACCTGTCGGACGTATCTTTTCATTCGCTGCGTCACCTGTTCGCCACGAACTGCATAGCAATAGGGGTTGACGTAAAGTCGCTGTCTGAAATATTAGGACACAGCAACGTACAAATCACGCTTAATCGCTATGTTCATTCATCAATGGAGCAAAAAGCCGAGTATATGAAGTCGGTTGCGGATCTGTTCTCGGTGGCTTAAAAGATTATTTGCCGTCATTTTTCTCGTCAGGAAAACAAAAAATTCCGCTTGATTATGCGGAATACGGTATTATTATCGCAAAAGGGAATAATTTGCGAAAGGGCTGTGTATATAGCATTCTCATGCTTGCAGGCGATTATTCTCTTTATTTGAGAGGAACATAGCCATTTACCATACCGTCGATGACAGCTTTCCCATCAGGCGGAAGATTTCTGTACAGATCCAGCAGCTTTTGTTCAGAAATGTGAAGATTAACGCCGGAGCCGCCGACTGTCCTGTCCGAAAAGCGCAGTATGTAATCTATGGATACGCTATAAAAGTTGGCAAATACCCTCAACACATCACATGGAATATTCTCGCCGTTCTCATAGGCTGATATCCTCGAAAGAGAAAGGTTCAGCCTATAAGCTACCGCTGTCTGCGTCAGATTGCGGCTCTTACGCAATTCATAAAGCCTGTTAGCCCTCTCTTTCAAAACATCACCCCCTATGGTTATATTATAGCAGGGTTTAACAGGCTAAGTTCCCGTTTTTCGGGAAAAGGATTTTCGTTATTCGGGAATTTTATGTAAGAAAAATGCGGCAGCTGAAGAACCGCCGCATTTTATTATAAACTAATTCTTATAGCCACATTTTGTGCAGACACCATTGGAAAACGAATGCTTAATATTTTTGTATACTCCGCATACATTACAAGTTTGCCGGTGGTATGTTCGATTATATTTTATATTGGTTAGATTATGTGAGCTATGCTGACCGAGTATTACTGCTGCTCCTTGTTTATCATTATTTGTAATTTTCTTAGGCACAGGATATGTTTTTCCGAATTCATTGCACATAAGATAGTCATTATACGACACATCGGCACTAATATCCGTTAATCCTATGACATGACCTAATTCATGAAGTGCTGTATGAGTACTGCATCCTATGGATTTATTTGAAAGGACGTCAGTCCAATTGACCCATATTTGAACGTTATTAGCAGTTCGCTTATAATGATTATTGACATCCAAAGATGCATTTGTCCTATAAGTTACAGCCCATGCAGAATGACCAAAAGTTGCATTTATCTCCTTGTCAGTTTTGCTACAAAACTTTACAATTCCCTTGCTGCTTTCTTTCATACTTAAAAGATCGTTCCCATCAAATGTTTCATCGTTCCATGATTTAACAGCACTTGTAATACAATCTCCAAAAGAATTGTTTTTAAACTCATCTTTATTTACTGTAATAGTTGTAGTGCTGCTCACCCAATGGGCACTATCTTCATAAATATCCCAACCTGTAACACTTGGTTCGTGACGAAATCCTGTTACTGATGAATGCGCCAAAACATTTATTGAAAGCAAAGCTGCCGACAATATTGCTGTTACTGTTGATGATAAAATTTTATTATATTTTTTCATTACATTTCCTCCAAATTTGAAAAAGAAAAACCACGAGAAAGCCAATCAGAAACAAAAAAATTAGACAGATCTTCCATTCTAATATCCTGAACATATTTCACGGGATTATTGCTTGTTGTGGTGTACACAAGCTGATTTTCCTCAGGAATAGATTTACCGATAACGCTTCCTGTTTCATCACTAAAAACAATTTCTTCTGCGTTAATATGGTAGCAGCTTGTATCCGAGAATATTGCAAAGAGGAGTTCTGGACACGCAACATTCCAAGAGCTAGGATCAAAACCAGACAAAAAAGCAGCATAAACATCACCAATACCATATAACGGACAATTTGCGTACTGACTTTCTGCATTTCCAGCTTGAACAAGCAATATATCCATATCGGCTTCAGCGTTATTTAAATAATCATAATCAATATGTGCATCAAAAAGAGTGGAAACTTTAGCCAATTCCTCGCCTATCAGTTCAGCAGCCTTATCAGGTGAATACTGCTTTTCTATGCTGAATCTTACAAAATTCATATTATCTGAATAAGGCTCAAGAAAATCTACAAGTTCCGAATATGATTTAGGTGAACCAGTGCTTTCATCATTTCTGATTATTACATCATTATAAACAAACCCAGTTTCATTTGAAGATAAAGATGAAACAGAAAGCGACCTGTCGGACTTTGAGCTAATTAAAGAACTCTCAGAGCTTGATACTCTTATTTCGTTAGCGTTGTTTATGCTGTTGTTGCATCCAGTAAAACATAAAGCTAGTAAAATGCCTGACATTGACAGAAGTGTTTTTTTCATTAGATTCTATCCTCCATAGTATTTTAATTTTGATAAATAGAGCGGTGCGGGATTAGCATCTATAAAGCAATTTTTCTATGACATTTGGCTCACCTCCATTTATAATTATTTAGAAGTTTTTATTCCTCTACTTTATACATTAATTCATAACTTATTCAAGGGACAAAAAAATCATATAAGATATTAAAATTCGTCACTATTTACCAACTTACTGTTTCTCTTTTGTAAAAAAAAACGAAACTGAAGATTTTAAAAAAGCAACAAAACCATAGCCCTCTGCAAATAATACAGAGGGCTATGTGCTTTTCACAAATGCAAATCAATGAATAAATCATTAATTCAAAGTGACAATATTGGACCATGCACCAAAGCAAGTTTTTCCGTTCACCTTTTTATATGGACGTATCTTGAATTGCTCGGTGTCACCAATCGTATACTTCACAGCACGGCTTAGTTTTCCGGAACTTACCACCGTTGTCAGCTTTTTAAAAATGCCGCCGTTCTCAGAATAGTATATCTGATAGCCGTCAGCGCCTGCGGACTTTTTCCAACTGAGCGTTGCACGATTCCAGCCGCCGGAGGTCTTGCCGGGCTTGGAGGTCAGCGTTGTTTTCGGCGGAACTATGTTGAATTTCAGCGTTTTTGTGCCCTTGTATTCGCCCTTGCCGGTGATGGTAACGGTGGCTGTGCCTGTGTTCCTGTTGTTTTTGTAGGAAACAGCGTAATCCGTGCCGTTCACAAGTTTTTTCTTTCCGTCCCTGATGATAACGGCGGGTTTCAGCGCTTTTCCGGTGTATGCCTTGTTGGAGATTTTTCCGAATTTCAGCGTTGAAATATCCGTTCTCAGTGATTTGGTGGTGTACTTGTCCCATGAGCCGTCAACGTACTTCCCCTTGCTTTGAATGTAGTAATACACCCTGAATTCATCAGCGCTTTCAAGCTTCCTTGCGATACTGTCGGAATCCTTGAAGCACACGGCGACAGCGTAGCCGCCGTCTTTGGTGTAGAACTCCTTGATCATGGGCATGTAATCCACCTGGTTGTCCTCCGCGAATGTTTCAATTGTACAGCCGTCCTCGCCGCCATCCGGGTCAGTCAGGTAAAAATCAACGTGATAAGCCGAGTCGGGAAGCTCATCGTCCATGTCGCGCTCCTCTGAGAAATTTCCGAACAGTACTTTCATGCCAAGCGTAGCTTCATTTTCAGACTGCGCATTAGCCTTCGTCTTTTTGAAAAGCTCATATTTCTTCTTTGGAACGGAGTATATCAGCGACGTATAGCCCGGCTTGTAGTCAGTGCTTACGAATATGTCCGGCTTGGCGGTCTCATAGCCGGAAATAACTTCGCGTTCCACGCCAAGCTGCACTGTGTGACCGACATTGCTGCCGTCCACCAGGACGTTTTGGGCGCTGGTGACATAGTAGGCAAGTGTGCAGTCGCGGCTGGCGCGCAGCGACTGTGCCCAGGGCGCGTTATCGCTGCAGGAAAGCACACCGATGAGGTCGCCGTTGTCAGTGTATTCCAGCCATGTCCGGAAGCCACCGTCAGCCGTGCAGTCTGCCTCGAACGCCTCCATTGAATAGCTGCCGTCGCCGTCGATACCGACCATCGCCCAGTTATCATACTGGAAAAACAGATTCATATTCATACTCGTCTGGTCGTCTTTGGAGTACTTCTCTTTGAACAGCTTCACCTTTTCAGCCGGAACAGTGAAAATCGCGCTGACGTAGCCCTTATAGCAGTCGGTGCTGACGCTGACTGATGGCTGCGTGAAATCAAGCTTGGAGTGGTCAATCTCCGGCGGGTAGAAATCGTAGATTACCTGAGGTTCGTTGCTTCCGTCAACCAGTCCCTTTTCAGATGTCATGCTGTAGCTCATCGTTACATTTTGGTCTGCTTTCACCTTGTCCATGAAGCTTTCATCGCTGTCGCAGGTCAGCGCCGCTATGTAGTCGCCGTTTTGGGTAAATCCGCTCTGCACTGAGAACTTGCCCTTGTCCGGAACACCGTCAGCGGAATACGCAGTAAGTTCCAGCCCGCGCATCGCCCGTAACGTGAGCTTTGCGCTCCGTCCATCGCTGAAATTCGCCGTCATGTTAATGCGCGGGTGGTCAGAGATTATGTCGTCCTGATACAGCTTTTCATATTTCTCTTTCGGGATAACGAAAAACAGCGTGGAGCAGCCCTCCTGCCAGTTGTCAAGCAGCTCTACGTTCGGCTTTGAGCAGTCAAGCTCCGGGAATTCCTGCATGGGCTTGCCCGTTTCAGTCTTGGTGATGTAACTCTTACCCGCGTTGCCGTCTATGGTCCCGAACATGTCTTTCATGTAATACGAAATGCGGAACTGGTCGGCTTTCCTTGCGGCTTTGGCAACGCGTGTGTCCTCTCTCAGCGACAGCGCAAAACAATGCGTGCCGTCCTTTGTCACGAACTTCTCCGATTCATAGTCATCTTCCGGAACGTCTTCACCGTCGCCATATACGCCTATCCATTCGTTCTCGATATTCTCGCCCTCGCCGCAGTAGTAGTATGAAACGTGGTATTGCGCTATCTGCCTGTCAGAATCGTCTCGCTTTCCTGAAATACCCCCGAACCATACAAACATATTCATCTGTGTGGTGAATTTGTCGTTCATTTTCTCGAAAAGCTCGAATTTTTCGTCCGGAATGCATATCAGCAGTGTTGTGAAGCCCTTTTTGTAGTCTGTCTTGAGAATCACGTCCGGCTGATTCACCTTAATGCCGGATATCTTCGGCGTTTCCACCATTTCTGGAAAGGTTTCAGCGAATGTAGAAAGCCCCAGCGTTGATACCATCAACATTGCAGACAAAACACCAGCAATTATTTTTTTCAGTTTCATAATGTGACACCCCTTTAAACTGATTTTGCATAAAGCGAATCGATTAAATTTAAAACCATTTATGAGAAAGCGCACAGAGTGTATCGTCTATCGTTGCGATACACTCTGCCAGTTCGTCTAGTGAACTCTTAACTAATGAATATTCATTAATTATCCAAAAGCGTAAGATCAGCTTACTTTGGATGAAAGAGAATAATTAAAGCTGTCTGCTGAACTATGCCCTGCATTAGAAACTGCTACCGTAATTGAATTGATTTTGCCAGCAGATGTAGAGTATCCCGTGACCGAGAACGTGTATGATTCTGTATTTGATGGAAAGTATCGCATTAGTTTCGTCTTATTACCACTCGAAAATTTTGCAATAGATACTGCCATTTTGCTACAATCAGTTTTAGCCATTGATACTGTAAAATCAATTCTGGATGATTTTGATGTAGCGTTAAAACTATAGTGATGAGCAGAAGAAGGTTTAATTTCTATTTCACCTGAGCTTAGTTCCTGATATTTTGCTTTCTTATAGGAGTTTTTACCGTTGGAATATGTATAATAACTTGGATCTGCATTATATGCCTGAAATCCTGCAAACAACGCTTTATATGATGTCTTACCACTTGCCGGGCAATATGCAAAAGCTTTATATATATCATCTTGTATAGTATATGCTTCAAGTATGCGTTTCATTGCACTAAATTTAACGGCTTTGTTGTCTTTGACATCGTCATATTTCAAGCTGACATATTTGTAAAAAAGATAAGCCCCATAATGATTACTATCGTCTGAAATGAGAGAACTATCTGTTGAAATCAGATACTTATTAGCGAATGAGTTACCCCATGAGCAATAACTATCTATGTATTCCATGCCAGCCCAGGAAGCGCCCGCTTCTTTGAACCAGCTTAAAACAGATTTATCCCTTTTCTTATAAATTTCCTGAATGATATGAAATGTTTCATGTGCAGCTGTTCTAGCAAAATTTTGATCTTTATAATCTGAATCAGTGTAATTGATGATTATAAACCTTCCATTTTGGGCTTTTGTTGTAAGTCCATTTGCAGTAATACTTTCGTCATCTAGATAAACATGGTATGTTGATTCGCCGTCTTCCATTTTTTTTGCTTCAAAGCCCCATGTATTAAAATAGCTATTTGAAATGTTAGCTAAAGTTGAAATTATGCTAGAAAGATTTGCAGCAGATACTGCATCTGTTTGTTTTTCTTGGGTTTCGTAATGAAGTGTAAACTTTCCAATCCTTACCGTTTTAGGCTTTTTAAAGAAATCGGACATTTGCTCAACTGAGGGTTGAGTAATATCACGATCTGCAGGCAAAGCTAATGTAGTAATAATTTTGTTTTTCAGTGAAAGATTACTGGAATCTGCGTCATTATAATAATCCGCAAGGGCGTCATATACCGGATTGAAGCATTCCATGTCATTGCATTCTTCGTTCTCTATGGCATATAAATATGTAGCCAGCACATCTTCATGGCTTAATAATCCTTGCTCAAAGAGAATATCAGCTTTTTCGATCACAGAATAGTCAGAAAAATCATAAGTGGTGTTTAATTCCGTGAGAAAATCGTTTGCATTTATGGTATATGTGGTGTCAATATTATCGGAATTAACAATATCTGTTATGTTGTCTCCGCTAAGTGAACTGCCGATGTCAATGGGGGTTGATATAACTTCACCATTTTTATTGTACACTTCAACAGAATTATCGGCATTTAATCCTATATCGGCAATTTTATAAATAGTAAATGGCTCTATTGTTTCACCCGGATATAGGAAAGAACTCTCAGAACTAATACCTGTTTTTGTAGGTAAAGAATCTAAATCCACCTTAACAAGACAATAGTCTGACGGGCGATTGAATTCGTATGTTCCGTTAGAATCGGTATATACAGATGTGTAGTAATTGTTGGAAAATCCAACTACATCATCGTCATAAACCTCATCAATAGTTGATGAGAGAATATTGATTTTTACACCAGCAGCCGGAGAGCCATCCTCAAAGAATACCTGACCCTTTATGGTATTACTTGTTGCATAAGCTCCAACCGGAATTGCTAACGTTGCCATAGAAAGCACAAGTGCACTTGAAATAATGCGTTTTGTTAGGTTCATAAAAAGACCTCCTGTTTTTTGTATATGAACGATTATAGGAATACAACTAAATATGTCACTCGTTCAATATAATGATTTGTGGAATGAATCGAAAAATAAAAAGTCCAATAACACAGTAGCTAAAATGCTATGCTTTCATTTATCATCTCCTTTTAGGCACAATCGTTTCAAATATATTTCGCATCCATCTGTGAGAAATAACACAAAAAAGCAAAATAGTAACGAAAGTTAGACTGTTTTCTCCCGGCTATAAATGGTAATTGTTTCGGTCTTACCATTTTTTGTTGTCAGTGTAAATACAGATTTCAAGCGGTATGTTCCACCTGATAAACCTCTTTTGATTCTATCCACAGAAATATAACTTCCCTTTTCTGTTGTAGACCATATTGCGCCATTCACATTGTTCCAAGCCCACATACCCGCGTGTTTCTGTAAAGTCTGTTCCACAGTGATTTGAATAACATCTTTTGCTCCAGTGCAACTACTAGTGCAACTAGCGGTATTGGAAGAAATGCTTAACATACTTTGAGCATCATCTGAGTATTCATATGCAGGAGCAATATCTTCATCTGAAATATTATCAGTTAATTCAGCTGAAGCCACTACATTTACACTTGATAACATCATGAATGCTGACAGTATTAATGCAAAACACTTATTAATCTGCTTAATCTGCATAAAAGTATCCCCCTTTCGTATTATATTTGAAGTTTTTATCCTTCTATATATTACATTACAAAAAGGAACGTTTACGGGACATAAAAATAAAAAAATACTCAAAAGCCGTTTTTTTCATTACTATTTGCCAATTCTATTAATTCATTTTTAGTAAAACTGCCATGTAGTTTCAATATATAATCCTTATTATTCCAAATAACCATTGCTTCTGTACCTGTGTCCCTATTAAACTCTACGCAAATAGCATCGCACTCATTAACTGATGTTTCCTGTATTGTATACCCCTCGGTATTTATGTGGGAGTCATAAGCCTCCTTGACTGTTTGTTCAAATATAAGTAAATCATTTGTAGAATTCTTATATATAATTGATACACGGACTTCGGACTCTATCATTTTATACAGTTCATATCCATATGGTATAACCGACAGTGAATACTCTTTTTCAATGATATTGGGGCAGCTGTCAAAACCAAATGCCAATAATTGGGTATTGTCATTGTAAACGGTACCGCGAAAGCTCTTTGAAATAAATGCGATGACGAATCCTGTAGCAATTACCATAAAAACAATTACCATTACCGCAATAATGACTCGTTTTCGTAAACTCATTTCTCTTTTTTCGTTTGAGCTTACCATCGATAGTGGTTTTGCCTTTTTCTGATAGAGATTAAATGCTCTTTTCATTTTTATCCTGTGTTTTATGGAAAACTTAGGAACTGGCTCGACACTTACTCTAGAAAATTCTTGATCGTAGTAACCATTGATAAGTTCTTCAATCGTGTAGGTATTACTCATGACTATCCTCCATAAACTGTTTTATTTTTACTGTTGCTCGTGCAATTCTCTTTTTTACTGCTTCCTCTGATATCTCAAGCTGGCTTGCAATAGCAGAGTACTTCATATGGAAATGAATCTTAAGATACAATGCGGTCTTGGTGGTTTCTGAAAGAGTATCAATAAATCTATATATTTCTATGCATGATAATTCACTAGATATTTTTTCGTCTAATGATATACTTTCATCAACAATATTCTCATCCAGTTCAACCTGAGTATCCTCAATTTTAAGTTTTCTGTTCCAGATACTGAATGATATATTTCTAATCATTACGTTTATGTATGAAACCCTTTTCTCTTGTGGGATAGCAAAAAAATTGTCCGGATTTCTGGCTATTGCCAAAAATGCCTCTTGAATTGCATCTTCTGAATCGTGAGCGTTATGTAATTTTGAAAATGCAATCGAATAAAAGGATTTAATATTTTTCGTATATATTTCCGACAAGGCATTTCTTTCCTCATCGGTTTTAAGAACCGCTAAAGCAGCAGATATCATTTCTTACCCTCATTTCTTGTAAATATTTGCTTCAAGTATAACACTAATGCTCAAAAAAATCAAGATAAGAATGTATTTTATATTTACTGGAAATACTACATCTGTTATTATAACGCAATATCTTTGTTTTGTCAACGCTTTTATTGTCTTAATTTTTGCGTTGATTTATACTATAATAAATATAGTTTAAAAGGGGTGGGCTTTTTGGATATTTCAAAGAGATTAAAAGAAATAAGAAAGGCAAAAAATATAAGCGTCTATAAGCTCTCCCAGCTTTCCGGAGTATCTGAAACTCATATCAGAGATCTGGAGCGTGGCGACAGAAACCCGTCTATTGATACATTGTCCAGATTGTCCGTTCCGCTTGGTATAACGCTTCCGGAACTTCTCAATGAATCAGATAACATTTCTTATCTCAGCGTTAAGGAACAGGAACTCATTAAGTGTTTTCGTAATTTGACAGATGATAAAGCTGACGCCTTGCTTGCGTTTTTGAAAACCCTATAAACAATACGGTGAGCCGAAGCCCACCGTATTTATTTTTTTCTGAGATTTTTCAGTTCAGTTTCTTTTTGTTCCTTAACCAGATTATCAATATAGTTCCCCTCAATCACACTCTCATAAACGTCCGCAAGACGATCGATTCTTTTCAGCCATGCCTGTTCCTCGGCAAGCTTGTCCTGGACTGTCCGAATATAGATCGGAAGTAATTTCAGCCTTTCCTCCAGCTCCGCAATTTCGCTCTCAGAACGAATACCATGTTTGTCAACGACTTCTTTCGCCGCAGCTAGTCTGACCTGTCCCATAGAATCCAGCCTGCGCCTGATCTGGACGTTTTCAAAGTAGAACCGGATCTGTGCAATTTCAGATTTCAAAGTAGGGGCTTCATTCGACAGCGCCTTTAATTCTTCGGTTTTCTCATCAACGCTATTTTTCAGTTCCTCGGCTTTTGCGTAAATTCCGTCACGGGACGTAATTCCGAACTCACCAATCGTAGAAAGCTGCTCGACGAGCAGGTTCAGGCTCTCATCGTTACTGAACGTGTAAATTTTCTGCGGCTTTGTCTTTTTCGGAATAATTCTGAACTGCTGAATAGCGACTGTTGTATCAAGAATGACGGAGCAGATTTTCTTCTCCATTTCGCTGCTGCGGCTCATGCGTTCTCTGACCTTTCTCGCATAGGTGCCGTTGAGAGAAATCCGCCGTTCAAGCATTTTCGGCAGATACTCATCTCCGAGGGATTTCAGCCGCACATACCGTTCCGCAAAAGGAGCTTTCACAGCAATATACTTGCCGTGCTTGATTTCGTATCCATGTTCTATCAACTTGCTCAACAGATTTTCCACAGATGCAGAGGAGTAAATCAGCCGGTCTATGTCGAGGGCAATTCTGTCACGGATCGTCCCCATACTCGCAGACTGATAATGAGTAGCTATTACGTTTGCGGTCTTTACTGCATAATCGGGAATGTAGAGCATATGGCTTTCTTCGATGAACGGAATTTTTGCACGGGTCAGTCCGTCCGCAACGTATTGCAGCTTATCGTCCGAGTAAATCTCGTATGGAACGAAAGCGGCGTTGACCTGCCTGCTCAACGCCGCTATCTTCTCGTCACGCTTTGTGATTTCGCTGCGCATATAATCATTCTGATTTTTGATAGCGGCGATTTCCTCGGAAGTGTAGGAATCATCGCTTTTCTTTTTCAGAGCGTTTATGTGGTCGTTCATAGAACGTATCTCCTGCGCCGCCTGCTTTTTCCGCTTGTACTCATCAACCGACCAATGCTCCCGATGAACGTTTTTATCGTCACGGTACAAACCATGCTCACGGAGTATTTTCTCCATGACTGCACGTTCGCTGTCAGACCATGCGACCCATTCCGTTAGGAACTTGTTTTCTGGAGCAAAGCCCATTTCACGCAGAGCGCCACTCATGGACACTCTTGTAGATAGCCCACGACTGCCGGTATGCGTTATCGGAACAAAATCTATATGCAGGTGTGGCGTCGCCTCGTCAAGGTGCATAACGGCGTTGAACACTTTGAGGTTCGGATTACGGGTTTCAAATCCACGCATATACTCATCAAGCATTTGCTTGGCAAGTTCGCCGTTTTCGGATCCGACGGAGCAGTCGTTAATATCGCCGAACTGCACGACGATCTCCTCAAAGGTTTTCTCCTGCTTTCCTTTTCTGATATGTTCGTAGTAGTCGGGAATGATCCTGTCACGCCTTTTCATTCTGGAATTGTATTCTGCGAGAGCTTCTTCGAACAGCTCGGAATAAAATTCACGGATATTCTGTTTTTTGTAGGTTATATTGTCCGGTATCCGTTCACGGACTACGTTCTTCGCAATGAAACTGCGGTTATTGTGTTCGATTATACCATCGTCAATTCTGAAAGATACGGATAAGCCGGTGTGCTGATTTTCGTTCATATTTGTAAAACCTCCGATTTCCTGTGAAGATGAGATTTCTGCTTTTTTCAAAATCATCATCATATGCCGTCACCAGTTTTGCCTTCGCTGTAACAAGTACAATACTCAATTGTACTTTTGGCAAACTTCGTTCTCCAAAAGTACATTTTCATTAGGGGACGCTCACCCCTAAAACCCCCGATTTTTCAAAATTGAAAAAATGAGCTTTCAGCCGTTTTTGCGAAAATCGCAAAATCTGAAAAAATCGTTGAATACGAAATCTGCGAAAATCGCATTTTTGAAAAAACGCTCTTTAAAGCCGTTCGCCCAGATTTGAAAAATTAATGCCGGTCGTGTTTTCGGTTGAGCGGACGTTTTTCGGTTTTCTGTTGGAGCTTTGTGATTTTTACAAGCAGCTCGTTGAAATCTTTAACGCTAAATTCCTTTAGGATATGGTTACGCTGCGTGAGATTGTTGCTGCTGATGAATCTCCTGCCGGCTTCATCATTGTCAACGCAGGCGAATAATTGCAGACCTTTATTGGAAAGCGTTTTCAGAGAATTTGGTTTCAGACCAGCCATTGATACAAGTACGCTGTTCTGAATTTTCTGCTGATTTGCAAGCTGCCGAAAGGAGAGCAAATCTATTGCGCTCTCAAAAATGTACGCCTTTGTCGGAGTGCCCAGCGTCACGGAAAACAAGCTGTCGCTCGTTCCGGGAGCTACTCCCTTGTAGCGTTTTTCACTGTTCGTACCTTGTATTTCAGCACCGATAGAATTACCGTTTTCATCCTTGTGGAGAAACACGGCATTCCCTCGCTTGTCCTGATACAGCAGACCATCATGAGCCAGTTCGGAAACAAGTTTGTTATCGAGCTGTCGGGACTGGCAGAGGTAAGCGAACACCTTTCGCATATTGTCGGCACGTTCCGGCAGGACCAGTTTTTTCGCCTGCGGCAGACTTGGAACGGCTTTGCGGTAGTCCATGTACGTCATGTTTGCGCCGGACAGAGCTTCAACTGCGGATTTGAAATCCATTCCGATTATTTCTGTCAGGCAGTTGATTGCGTTCCTGCCGCCGTGTTTTTCTGCCTGCGAGAAGCAGTACCACTCGTTGGTTTCGATATTTACATATAGACCGCCGTAGCCTTTAATGTGCAGTTCGTTCCTTGTGCGCTCGGTTTCAAATCCGTTCTGGATAAAAAAATCAGCAAGGCTCGCTTGCCTTGCTTTCTCAATGAGGTCAGTGTTCTGTTGTGAGTATGACATTGCGTCCTCCTTATCTGAAAAGGTTATAAAAATAAAAAACGACCAAAGAAGAAATCGTTTCTCTTTGGTCGTATGTTCTGCTAGTAATCTGCTCGATAAATAGGAAGCTGTATGTTAATCAATCTGGTAGAAAATAAATCATTAAATCCATAACTCCATTTCTCCGGAATCATAAAAACCAAATTTTTCATACAAATGCTTTCCTACTGCCGAGGGTTTTAATTTTATAGTATGAACACCTTTGCTTTTTAACCATTGCAGTAGCTCTTCTATTATTTTTGAAGCATAACCGTTTCTTCTTTTTTCAGGAATACAATATACATCAATTATATATCCGTACATTGGCGTTTTGAAGAAACAAAACGGAACATCTTCTTTAATTACTGCACCTCCGCACGCAACAACACTATCGTTTTCATATACTAAATAATGGCACCCCTTTTCTTCTTGGTACAATTCCTTATATATTTCATATATCTGTTCTTCGGCATTATCTTGTAACAAAGATATTGAGCCTACTTCTGTAAACATATCCATTTTTAGCTTAACAACAATATTCAAATCTTCTATTTCCGCTTTTTTCATTACCATTGTAATATACTCCATACAAACAAGTTCCGATTTGTCGGGCACATTATCAACCCGTCTTGCTCATTATACCACAACCAACCCCAAATTTCTATATAAAAAGCAGAGCCGCCTTATTATTTTTGTAAAAGACGGCTCTGCAATTATATGTGAGTGGGATAATTATCACCGTTTCGGCTTCGGGGCAGATTTTCCGATTTCCTCGGTTTTCACGGGTGCGCTTTGCGCCTGCTCCTCATCGTCGTTCATAATGACGTCCTCTGCCTTGCCGACCTCCAATTCAAGATTGAGCTGTTCAAGCCTTGCGGACTTTTCGGCAAGTTCCTCAGCGCGTTCAAAAGGCTTGCCCTTCGCGGCATGAGCCTCATTAAGGTCAGTCTGCATACGATTGAGCTTATCAGTCATATCGGACAGCTTTTTGTCAAAGCCCTTGCTGAACAGATTTTCAAGGCGGGTAACATTGCCTATGTCGCCCGTAATATCAATCTCGGCTGTATAGGTGAGCTTGTTGCGGAGAGAAATGCCTGTGCCGACGGTAAAGCCGTTGTTGATTTTCTCAAGCGAGAGCTGAAATCCGCAGAATGTGCCGATAGGCTTACGCTGTTCACCGCCTACCTCTGCCATAAACTTAATAGCGGCTTTCTGAATTGCTTCGCCCGCCGCCTTACGCTCGGTATAAACCTTGCCGCCTATCTCAATCATAAACTCATTGCTGTTCGGCTTATGCGCCGCCGCAAATTCAATATCGGTTTTGGCAGCTTCGACATTAGCAGTAAAAGTCTTTATCAACTTTTGGCAATCGGAAATTGTATTGTCAAGACGGTATTGAGCGTTGTAGTGTTCGCTTTCAAGCAAGCGCAGACGAGCGACATCGCTGTCCAACTCGATTTTCTCCTTGATACGCTCGTCGCCTGTGGCGAGAGCCTGCATTTCGGAGTAGTTCAGGACGGCTTCGTCAACGTCCTCGCAGCTTCTTGCGGCAGCGTTACCGCTCATCAGCTGTGAGATAAATCTCTGCTTCGTGACGATAATGTTCATAAGGTATGCGTCAAAGGTGTTCTCGGTAACATAGTTGTAAACGCCGACCTTGCCGAACTCGTTGCCTTGACGTATGATACGACCGTTGCGCTGTTCTATGTCAGTTGACCCCACCCAACGGAACATCTCATAGTAACAAAATATTAATCAAGCCTGCCGACAAACTTGTAGTAAACATCGAGCTTCTGAATAAGCTCACCGTCCACATCTTCCGGTTCAT